>AUXO011570301.1_pt1 | contig 17831 bp, 14 predicted proteins | sample 768731 | NCBI WGS metagenome assembly AUXO01 (sample SAMN02715735, study PRJNA202380) | gut metagenome | biome: sheep rumen | host: Ovis aries | place: New Zealand: Palmerston North
TTTCTGAATTCATTTATTCAAAATGACATGTTCATGCCGGTTGGGCGAAGTCTTGACTTGATAAAACAGATTTTAATGGGACTAAACACGCTACATTCTGCAAACCCGCCTATCGTTCACCGTGATTTGAAACCGAAGAATGTTCTGTTGAGTTTTAATTCATCTGGAGACATTGTAATTAAGATTTCCGACTTTGGTTTTGCAAAGGCGGTCACAACGGGTATCTCAGACATTGACATTGCCGGCACAAGACCGTTCATGGCTCCTGAAATTTTCAACAAATCCGTTTCAACAGGTAGTGACGTCTATGCGGTAGGGGTCATGTTCTATCAATTGCTTACCAATTGCTATCCTTATGATGTTGACAAGTATACAAATGAGGAACTGATTGATTTAAAACCTTGGCAAGAAGAATTGAAACCTCCTAGCTATTATAACAATAAGGTTTCTCAGGATTTGGATAGGATAGTTCTCAAATGTCTTGAAGTGGATTCATCTTTAAGGTATATTGATGCTGGTGATCTTTTAAATGATGTTGAAAATGCAATCGATGTGTATAAATCAAAACAGGTTGTTGCAGATGATAATCATTTCGATGAGTATCTTGATGAGTATAATGATTATGTGATTAATGATTCCGTAAAAAAGGCATTGGATTTGGCAAAATGTGAAAATGGTTTTGGAGTGGCTATTGAGATTTTGGAAAGGGAAATCCTTAAGGATTATGATATCAGAAGATATTATTCGGAAACCCTAAGGATGTGGAAATCTGAAAAACCTGATTTAAAATTAATTTCCAAGGCATTCACTGTAAATTTAAAAGCTAAAAACTATAATTTGGCATGTGATTTATTAAAAGAAGCAATTGCATACAATCCATCTATAAAAAGCAGATATAATGATTACATTGATTTGTGGGAGATTTTTATTGGTCTGGAAAGTCATAAAAGCTTATTTAAATCAGTATCGCTTCTTGAAAACCTTATGGATTCAAGTGATGAAATCAGAAGAATCTATGAAAACCTAATTCCTGCACTTAAGACGTATTCAATTGAGGAAATTGTTGTAGAGGCAATTCGTCTTATAAATTCAAATGATTTGCTTTCAGGCGCCAATCTTATGGAATTTGCCGTAGTTTGTGATAGAAATGTAAGACGAAAGTATGAATACAAACTGTCACTGTGGAAACAGAACATGAAAATGCATTTCAGACATTCAAGTGAAGTAAAGGCTAGCACTGTCGATTATGCAATTGATCTTGGTACAACAGATTCCGTTCTTGCATATTTCAATAATGGAACTCCTTTAATAATCAAAAATCATCGTACTGGAGAGGAATTCACACCTTCGGCCGTGCTGATGGATGATGAGGACAATATTGAAGTGGGTGCCGGTGCAAGGGATGCCATTCTTAAAAATGATGATAATGCTGTTTCTGAATTTAAATACAATATGGGATTTTCAGTTCCGTTCAGATTTAAAAAATCTTCAAGGGTTATGTTTCCGGAGGAATTGTCTGCTATAGTTTTAAATGACATGAGACTTTCAGCCTATATTGATATTGGAGTAATTATTGAAGATGCAGTCATCTGTGTGCCTGCAAATTCGAATCCTCTCAAAACAAGAGCCGTCAATGAGGCTGCAGACCTTGCGGGACTGAGGTCACATCCACTTATTTTGGAACCTGTTGCGGTTTCTCTTGCATATGGTTTGGATAATCGAAATGGCATTTGGATGATTTATGATTGGGGTGGTGCGACATTCAACGTTAGTCTGATTCGCAGTATCAACGGGGAATGTGAACTTCTTGCGACAGACGGTTTGGAGAGTTTCGGTGGAAATTCATTGGACTGGAGGATTGTAAACGAGCTATTCAAGCCAAAAATAGTTCAAGATTTGAATCTTGATGATTTCAGAAATGACAATCCTAAATATATTTCTTCTTTTGTCAAACTCAAGAATGCTGCTGAAGCAATCAAAAAAGACCTGACTAATGATGATGTGGCAGATATATCCATCTCAAATCTTTTTGATGGTTATGACTTTAAGTATACCTTGGAAAGAGAGGAACTTAAACAAATCATTGCGCCTTTAGTAGAACATACATTTAAAATGTCTAGAAACCTCTTAGATGATAATTCATTTAATGATGGAGACATTGAAAAGATTATCCTTGTTGGTGGTTCTTCATTAAGTCCTATTATACAGGAATGCATTAGGGATGAATTTGAAATTGAAATTGAGTCAACCATAAATCCGTTGACCGTTGTATCCCAAGGTGCGGCAATTTATGCGGGAAGCATTGAAAAACATGATGTGGAAATCAAAAGAGAACCTCTTTCTGTGATTTTTTCAAGGAATAATAATCATATTATTGGAAAGGTATTTTCAAAAGACCTGAAATCCGCATTTTTAGGTTACTCTATATCGTTTAAAAATGAAAATGGCATGATTGAAGTTCCTTTAGGCATTGACGGAAACTTTAAAGTTAAAATTGAAGACTTAAAATATGATGTCATGGTCCATAATAAAGGCAAATCCGTTAAGATGGATGAAAGGTCACCATCAGTCATTCATGGCAATAAAATTTATATTCCGTACTTCAATAAGGAATTTGACTTAAAAACTACGTTAAATTCACATCAGATTATGGAGAAATACTCAAGGATGATTAAAGAAATCGAGTATATTAATGATTACTCAACATTTGATGGGAGAGAGGTTCAGGATTATATTGAAATGCTGTTGGAAATCGCAAGAAGAGACGATATTGCAATTGGACAGTGTGAAATTTACATTGATTATTTAAATGTGTTGGTTGAGGATGCAAAAGGCAATCTTGAATATTCAATGCTTTTGGAAAATGTAAAACAAAAAATTGAGGTTATTGAAAGGAATAATCTATTTGAAATTGGGGACATTGATGAAATTATAAAAAATAAGGACCTTGATAAATTAAGGGAAGTTTACAACAGACTTATTGGAGAGTATGTGGCCTTAAACAGAAATGATGTAATAAGGCAGTGCTATTTCAGCTTGAAACTTGATGGAATTTTTATCAACAATGAGCAGTTGGCTGAGAGTTTATTTAAAAATGCCCAGGATGCATTGAATGAAAATGATTATATGAGACTGTTTGAGATTGTGGAATTGCTTTGGGAACTTGATGAAAGGTCTAACGTTAGATAGTGATGCTTATGAAGGAATCAGATTTGATAAAAAATACTGTTGTTTTAAATAGGACTGATGAGGATGAATTTCTTGATTTGGATTCACCATTAGAATTCAAACAGGTTATGAAATCTTTGAAAAAAATTATAAAATAATATTTAAATATTATGATTTTAAGAAATTTAATTAATTAGCTTTAAGGTGTTATAATGGTTGAAAATAATTTAAAAAGCTATGTTGATGATTTCTTCAATCAATTGGTTTTATATGATGATTATTATAATGGGCATGACTATAAAGGATTATTAAAAGCATGTATTGATGTTTTTTTAGATAATGAAACAGAATATAATGCACGTGAGATTTATGAAACATTTTTCATGATTTATCAAATCACTTCAGAAAATAAATCAGACAAGGTCACCGATAAGAGCATTGTCAGCGAACCGAATACACTATTGGATTTGGTTGACATAATGCATAAATACGAAAAGGGCACTGGTGATTTGATTGAAAGACAAAGGGATCATTTCATCCATTCAGTAAACGTGTTCCTTTTGGGATTGGCTGTTTATTCACAGAACAGTATTTATCGTGAAGCTTTCATGGATTATATTATTAAAAGTCCTTATAATAAATATTATATGATTGATGGTGAGTTTTCAAATGAGGAATTTTTATATCGTTGGGGTATTGCATCTCTTTTCCATGATATAGGATATCCTGTAGAGATTATAGGTAAACAATTGAATAAATTTATCAATGATAGTGTAAAGTCAATTTCAGGAAGGTATGGTGCTGACACTGCTGTTGATTTTAAAGATTTCAATGAATTTAATACTTTAATTAAAATAGAGTCTGATTTTGCGGACAATTACACTGAAGTGTATCCGAAAGCCAAATTTTTAGATCTATTTAAGCCAACAGATATTATGGCTCACAAAATAGCGGTCGATTTTCCTAAAGTCAATGTCGATGATGTTGCCAGACATTTGGATAAGTTTATTGATGTCATGGGTGAAAATGGATTTATAGACCATGGATTTTTCTCATCAATCCTTGTTTTGAATTCCTATGGATATCTGATTCAAAAGTATGCCAAAAATCATGATTTCTTTTTCTATCCGATTGTAGACAGTGCAACAGCTATTCTGTTACATAATTATTATAACAAGGTCCTGCAGAAAAAACCATTCAATTTATCATCTCTTCATCCGAATGATTCTCCATTGGCATATCTATTGATTTTGTGCGATGAGCTTCAGGAGTGGAATCGTGTACCTCGCGGTGTTATTGATAAAAAAAGAAGCCATGTAAACGAACTGGAATTGAAGATTGATAACACCCGTCTGGATGTTGACTATATTGTTCATGATGGTGGAATGGGTATTGGATTTTCTGAAGATAAAGAAGAGTTGCTGAATAATGTATTGTCCATCCGTAGTGTATTCCAAAGAGGGTTATCTGTATTAATCAGGCTTGAACAGGACACCAGTGTCATGAGGGAATTTGATAAGGAAGATGCTCAAAAACCTAGTACCTTGCTTAGAAATATTGAAAAATTAGCCAGACAGATCCATCAACAATATATTGACACTACTACAGCACAGTATGAGGAAATGTTGGCCAATGGTGAGGAAGATGAAGATTTAATACAAAAATATGAAAATTTACCTTCCTTTGAAGAGTTATCTCCTCAATTAAAGATTGCAAATTTCCGTCAGGCAAAATCAATTCCTAAAAAATTGCGCAAAATAGGATGTGAATTGGCTAATATCTCCGATGAGCGTAAGGAAATTAAAGAATTTACAGATGAAGAAATCCTTGATTTGGCAATAATGGAACATGACGAATGGTGGGAAGAAAAAATAGGCACCGGTTGGAGATATGGTCCTGTTCGTGATGATGAAAATCTTATCCATAACTATATGGTGCCATGGGAGGAATTGCCTCCTGAAATACAGCAATATGATATTGACCCTGTAAAAAACATTCCAAAGTTAGTTGAATCTGTTGGGCTGAAAATAGTCACAACCAAAACAAGAATGCTGACATTTGAAATGCATAAGCTATACTCACAGGAAAATGATGCAGTGGAGTTTGATAAACTGCCGAACTATATCAAGTATTCAAATTATAAGCAGACGGACTATCTGGTCAAAATATTGGCTGAACTCGGTTATGATATGGTTGACATTGAGGAACCCGGTGTGGCAATATCCACTTTTGATAATGATTCCCTTAACTATTTGGCTCAAAGGGAACATGAGGGATGGTATAAACTCAAAATAAATATGGGCTGGAAATATGGTACTGTTCGTGATGATGATATGAAAACCAATCCTAATCTAGTTGATTGGGATGACCTTGAATATGCAAAAAAAGACGCCAATATTCACACATTCAGAAACCTTCCGGATTTATGCAGAAATGTAGGTTTAAAGATTGTTAAAAATTAACTAAAAATCATTTTTAAATCTAATCTGTTATTATTAAAATTTGACTAAAAATAGTTTAAAGTGAATGAAATAGTCATTCACTCTTTTTTTTAATTTAAAAATTGTTGGCCCAATTGAGGAAATTGCTAATCTAATATGAATAATGCATTTTTTCATATATCACAATTTTTAATACTTGGAACTCATATTAAAAAGTTATTAATAATGATTAACCAAAACTATACATATGAATGTGGCGGATATTATAAATCAACCGATTTTTCAGTTAATCGTGGAAATTATAATTTTTACTATTTTAACAGTAATTGGTATGTTTATTCATAAAAAAATAAAATCTAGTTCAAATAGATATTTAAATCCTCATGAATTTTTGCCGGAAGGGGAGATACACTCATTAAAACAGATGTTTTATCTAATCATGATGGCATTGTCATTTATCATCATTATTTATACTTTGACATTTGTGGTGGATGATGTACTTTATATTGTAATATTCGATATATTACTTTCATTGTTTATTGCGGTAACTTTGGATAAAACTTCAATCAAAGGTAAAATTCTCTTTTTGTTGTTGGTTCCATTTGGATCCTTAACTTATATGCTGTTTGGATTTACTTTGATCAGCTTGCTTGATATTATCCATGTATTCATATTCCTTTACTTTATTAAATACTATTTTGATAAATTCAGAGAATATACTACTTCTAACGGTTTAGGATTGGCTGTAATTCTCTTGTTTTCAATAATATTTATCAGTTTTTTCATTACACAATTTGCAGAACATGTCAATGCACTTGATTCACTTGTAATGGTGTCAAATGCATTTACAAGTAATGGATATACTGTTTTGGGAAAAACAATTCCTGGTAAATTGAATAGTTTATTTTTGGTATGGGGAGGTTATATTATCTCCGGTGCAGGTACTGCTACATTAACGGCTGCGATACTGATCAGGCACTTTAATAAAAGAGTTGAAGAACTTGAAAAAATAATTGAAGGGGAGAGTGGTGAATAATGGATAATACAATTTTTATTTTAATGACAGCGATTGACTTTGTTGTTGCAATTATAGTTTTTACTATTCTGTGCAAGGTTCTTAAATTCGCATCCAACAAGCTCAAGGCTTCCGAACGCTTCAATTCTTTTAGACTGTTCCACCTTGAAGAGTATTTTCCGGAGGAACAGGCAACTGAAATCAGACAAATTTATTATCTGACAATGATTGTGCTATTTGTGTTGAACTTCCTATACCTTATAGTGTATTGGAGGGATGTGACTTTCACATTGGTTGTTTTTGATATACTTCTTTCAGCTTATCTTGCAATTGGCATCAATAAAAGTTCAGGTAAAACCAAATGGCTGCTGTTGTTTTTATTGGTTCCATTTAATTCCATAGCTATGGTGATATTTTCAGGATCATTTGTTTATCCTCTGGATATATGTCACAGTTTAGCATTCCTGTACTTCATTAAAGTTTATTACGATAAATTCATCAACTATACTGAAACAAACAGTTTGGGAATAACAATAATGTTATTGTTTATAATAGTATTTGTCAGTTTCATATTCACTGCGTTTGTTGAAGATGTATCTCCGTTGGATGCCCTTGTCATGGCATCTAATGCATTTACAAGTAATGGTTATGCGGTTTTAGGTAATAGCAGTGTCGGTAAACTAAATTCATTAATTCTGGTTTGGAGTGGTTTTATTTTGTCCGGTGTGGCTACTGCAACATTAACCGTTGCAATCGTAATGAAACGTGTCAATAATGACTTTGACAGGCTTGAAGAATTGGTTAAAAAGAATAAGAAAAATTAATTGATTATTCTTTTTGCAAATTCTTGTGCATCTTTTAAATCTTTTTCATTTGGTCTTCCTCTGTGGACTAGTTTAAATGCTCCTCTGCAGTGGAATTCATCTTCACTCATTTTGATTCCTTTAGCTTCGACATGTTTTTTGACCTGTCCGTAGGTTGACTCAAGTAATGCCGCTGATGAGAAATTGACGACTTCACCGACATTTACATTAATGTTTGCTATGAAATCTTTGATTGCGGAGTCAATTCCAGCAGCATAAACAGCACTTCCTAAAAATAGGATGTCTACATCTTCGGTTAAAGGTTCATCTACTGTTTTTGCTTCTACATTGATTGCAGAGCCTATCGCTTCTGCAAGTTTCTTTGTATTTCCGGTTTTTGTGTAATATCTGATTGCTACTTTCATTTAAACACCTTATTTTTATATTGTCAGGGGGTTATTTAAATTTTTGTTAAAATTCATATGTTCTTAAAACTTCAGCAATCAGTGTTTCGCAGTCAGGTGCTCTACTTTCAACTTCTCTTTTAAATTCATCAGGATCCTGTCTGATTGACGGAAATGAATTGTAGTGCATAGGGATGACAAATTTCGGATTGATCCATGAGACGGCTATTGATGCTTCTGTGGGATTCATTGTGAAAATGTTTCCTATTGGAAGAATTGCAATGTCCGGTTTGTATACTTCTCCAATAACGAATTTCATGTCCGAAAACAATCCTGTGTCTCCTGCATGGAAAACCTTAAAATCATTTTCAAAGGTAAAAAGAAAGCTTCCGGGTTTTCCGGCATAGGGAATGTTGATGTCAAAATCTAGACTTGAAGAGTGTTTTGCATCAAGCATCCTTATTTTAACATCCTCAATTGTTATTTCTGCTCCGCAATTAATTCCAATGGCATTCACACCTTTCCTTTGGAGATAAATCGATATTTCGTAGTTTGTAACAACAACTAAATTTGGATTGTTTCTTGCTATTTCCACAACGTCTCCGAAGTGGTCTGCATGACCATGTGTGATGCAGACAACATCCGGATGAACCTCATCTACTTTTAGGGGACATGAGGGATTTGCCTGAATGAAAGGGTCAACAATGATGTCCAATCCATTATCACTAATCAGTTCAAAAGCGGAATGGCCTAACCATTTGAGTTTCATATCCTGCAGACTCCATTAACACAACTGTCAGCATCTTTTTCTTCATCCACTTCACTTTCAGCAATTATTTGACTTAAAACGCTTTTGAAATCTTCATATGAAAGTGCTCCTGGGATGGAATATTTACTATCGAATAGATAAAATGGAACAGCATGAATCCCGCTTGAAAGAGCAATTGTCTCATCTGATTCGACTAATGAATTGTACATGTCACTGTCCAGAACTTCAGTTATTTCCTCATCTTTCAAACCTGCTTTCATTCCAATATCAAGCAAAACTTCCCTGTCTGCCAATTTTAGATTTTTTGTGAAGTATGCATCAAAGAGCATATTGGCAAGATTTTCTACAAGTTCAGGGTCATTTTTACTCTCTGCCAGTTTCATCAGTCTGTGGGCATCACGGGTATTTGTGTATAAAGTGGTTTCATATTTAAAATCAATTCCCTCTGCCTTTCCAAGTTCGGATATTTGTGAAACCTGTTTTTTGGCATCCTCCTTACTTAAACCATATTTGACACCAAATCTCTCAACGGTTGTGGATGTAACATCCATAGGTGCATTCTGATCAAGCTCAAAAGCACGCATGTCAAATTCAACATCCAAATCCAAATCTTCAACCGCTCTTTTCCGTCTTGTGTTTCCTATATAACAGTAAGGGCAAGCAAAGTCGCTCCAGTATGTAATTTTCATAATCATAACCTCTAAGGAAAATATTTAATACATTTCATTAATAAATAGGTAAGTAACTATTGAATTACTTGATTTGATATTATGGTTGAGAATAATATTTGTCCTATAGGAAATACTCTTGATGTGTTCAATCGAAAATGGATTTTTTGCATAATGTCCAATATATACAACGGCAAAACCCATTTCAATGAGTTCAAGCAGATGAACCCGACAATAAGCAATCATGTTCTAGCCCAGACATTAAAGTATATGGAAGAGCAGAATCTTGTCACCAAAACAGTCATCGATGAGGTTCACAACAAAACAGAGTATGCGCTGACTGAAAAGGGACTTAAGACAAATAGGATACTATACGAAATCACAGCTTATTTTTTCAATGAAATCGATGATACAAGAAGTGAAGATGAGGTCAGTCAGCTTTTAAGCGAATATCGTGAAGTATATGGTATTTAGGTAAGTTTAAAATTACTTATTTCTTTTTATACTATTTTTTACTATTTACTACTATGAAAACTATATTCGATAAATGTAAACTAGGGGATTTAACACTTAAAAGCCGTATAATCAGAACAGGGCTATGGGAATCCGAGCAAAATGACCTGGATGCGATATATGATCGATATGAAAAAATCGCCTCCAGTGGCGTTGATCTTATCACTTCAGAATTATATTCAATCTATCCAAAGGACAAGTTCATTGAGCATTCCTATAAGATGGACAGTCTGAATTTCATGACCATGGCAAGAAAACTTGCCGAAATAACTCACAGCTGGGACGTTCCAATTCTTGGCCAGGTCGAGTTCATCAAATATAACAGGGGAATAGATTTGGACATTCCGGTCAATGATTTGACTCTTGACGACATTCGCCAAATTCAATCAGACATCATTGATGCGGCCCAAAAGTTGCAGTATGCGGATTTTGACGGAATACAACTGTCTGTTGGAAACAATTTCTTTTTGTCCAAATTCATCAATCCATATTTCAATCAAAGGGATGACGATTATGGAGGAAATGTCTTTAACCGTATGAGGATGGTGCTGGAACTCATAAGGGTAATGAAGGACAATCTGGATTTGCATGTTTCAGTTAAGGTCAATACATTTGATGAGAGAAAGGACGGTTTTGACGCCAGTGAAAGTCTGGAGGCATGCAAGCTCCTTGAAAAGGTGGGAGTTGACTCAATTCAGGTTACACGACCATTGTCACCGCTTTATTTTACCAAAAAACTCTCATCTGAAGATGAACTTGTTGACTATACCACCAAACTGATCGATTCGGTTGACGTGCCGGTAATTGTTGGCGGAGGATTCAACAATATGGAACACATGAATCAATTGCTTAACACAACTAATATCGAGTTCATGTCAATGTACAGGCCATTTGTCTGTGAAAAGGACTTCCTGAAAGGTTGGATGGATGGAAGCAGTGTCCAGTCTAGATGTCTGATGTGCAATAATTGCTATAGGACTAAAAAGAGTAACTGTTATCATTATTAACAGTTCAATATATTACTATGCAAAGCAGTGAAAATATTGACGTGATTAGAGGTTCTCCAAGAAATGCCATTAACAAATTGGCTTTTCCAACAATATTTTCAATGCTTCTGATGTTTTTAAACAATCTGATTGACAGCTTTTGGGTTTCGGGTTTGAATGCCGATGCACTTGCTGCATTGGGTTTCACTTCACCTTTGTATCTTGTCATCATTGGTCTTGGAACTGGTATCGGTGCAGGTGCCAACTCCCTGATTTCCAGATATGTCGGTGCCCAAAGAATTGAGGATGCAAATAATGCAGTTATGCATGCTATAATTTTAACAGTTATTGTATCTATTATAGTTTTAATTGTAGGAGTATTCTTTTTAGAGGATATAGTTATTTTACTTGGAGCATCAAGTGTCAAGACATATTGCCTAAGTTATGGTCAAATCATATTCTTTTTGAATATTGTATTTCTTGCACCCAATGTTACCGCAAGCATATTCCGTACTGAAGGGGCTGTTGGCAGGGCAACCAATCCGCTGATTTTTACTGCAGTCCTGAACATGATAATCGATCCTATTTTGATATATTCTTTTAATCTGGGCATTTTTGGAGCGGGACTTGCAACCGTAATAGCTTCATTTGCGGGTTATGTCTGGATGCTATACTGGATATTTGTTAAAAAGGATACCTATTTCAAATTCAAGTTCGAGTATTACAGAAGAAAGCTTGAAATATATAAGGAAATCCTCGTTGTGTCACTGCCCGCCGCAACAGAAGAGATTATATTTGCATTGGTGGCTATCATTTTGAATTTCCTGATAATGGTGACTGCAGGTGTCGGAGAGGTCGCATCATTTACCATAACATGGAGATTGATTACAATAGCATTCATACCCTGCATGGCTATTGGAATTGCGACCATAACCGTATCAGGTGTGGCATATGGGGCTCGAAACTGGGAAAACTTCAATGAAACAATCAAGTACTCTACATTCATAAGCCTGATTATCACTGTTTTGATTTGTCTGATATTCTTTGTTTTTGCCCAACCTATCTGTGGTGCCTTCAACTTCCAGGCTAATGACCCTGTTTTAGTCAACCGTTCCGCTGAAATACTGCAGCTTCTGGTTTTCTATAATGTCCTGATTGCATTTGGAGCAACAGCAGCATATACCTATCAGGGGGTCGGTTCAGGATTCAAGTCATTGGCTTTGACTATCATGAGGGAACTGGTATTAAGTATGGCATTTGCCTATGTGATGGGTATACTATTGAATATGGGTGTTTTTGGAGTGTATCTGGGAGCAATTATTGGAATGAACATCGGTTCAATAATAGGTTTTGTTTTCATATGGGTTTTTAATCTCAAATTCAAAAAGGTTTGCGGGAAATAACAGTTCCTTAAACTTTTTAAGATATGTGGTGTAATCTATTATTAAGTATATTTGGGTGAGATAATGAAAGAAACAAAGGAAGAAGATATTAAAGTTAACAGACGTAAAGGTGACAAAGCAGTTTTTGAATCTAATTTACTTCAACAAATTTCTGATGGCATTGATTTTTTAAAAGATGAGGGTAAAGATGTTTTAAGAGAGTTAGATGCAAAAGGATTAAATGAAGAAGCTTTGGGGGAATTCGGTGAATCCACTTTAAATCATATTTCGGATGTGGTTGATGAGATGTCACAGTTAAAATCAGAAATCATTGATGAGGATGAGTTGCCGGAATCAATTAGAAAATCTTCTAGAGACCTGAAAGTTGCTCTCAATAGGGATGAGGACTATGTAAGAAGGGCAAAAAGAAGATTGGACAGAATAAATGATGGTGATTTTGTAGATGCATCAAGAGCAAACTTGAGAGTTGTAGAACTTTGTAACAAGGCTATTGATGTTAACCGATCTAATAAGAAAGCATATTACCTTAAAGGTTGTGCACTAATTAATCTTGAAAAATATGGTGCCGCTATTGAAGAGTTTATCAATTCCCTGGCCATTGAAGAAGATATTGATTCTTATATCGGTATTGCACATGCAAACAGGCTTAACGGAGACTATGAAGATGCAATAGATGTTTATGATAAAGTGCTTGAAAAGAATGAGGGATCATTTGAGGCATTTGAAGGTAAGGGACTGGCATATTATGCATTGGATGATTTTAAGGAAGCCTACAATTCATTTAGAAAAGCAGATGAGGTCGGTTCTCTTGGTGATGAGTCCCAAAAATTGATGGACGAATGCTTTGAAAAGATTTAGGCAATTTTTTCCTTTAGCTGTGTTTTCAAAGTAGTGTAGTAATAACCCTTAAGGGCAAGCAATTCCTCGTGGGTTCCTTGCTCTATTATTTCACCATTTTCAATTACAATAATCTTGTCTGCATTCCGGATTGTTGAAAGCCTGTGGGCTATAATGAAACTTGTTTTTCCTTCCATCAGCTTATCCATTGCCTTTTGAATCAATTTTTCTGTTCTGGTATCAACACTTGATGTTGCTTCATCCAGAATAAGCACTTCTTTTTTTGACAGTATTGTACGGGCTATAGTCAATAGTTGCTTTTGTCCATGGGATATGTTGTCCGAATCCTCGTTCAGGACACTTTCGTATCCATCGGAATGCTGGTGGATGAATTTGTCCGCATATACCTTGCCGGCAGCATCAGCAATTTCTGAATCGGTTGCATCAAGGTTTCCGTAGCGGATATTATTTGATATTGTATCTGAAAAGAGCCATGAATCCTGCAATACCATGCCTATTAGAGACCTCAGACTGTTTTTGTCATATTCATCTATATCTATGCCGTCAATCCTGATTGATCCGTCAGTTATGTCATAAAATCTCATGAGCAATTTTACGATGGTGGTCTTACCGGCTCCGGTTTCACCGATTATTGCTATCTTTTCACCTTTTTTAACATCAAATGATAGGTTTTTAATTATTTTTTCATTTGGTGTGTATGAAAAGCTGACATTTTCAAATGTGATGCCTTCTTTCAAGGTATTGATTTGTCTATCGGATGGGTTTTGCTCATCTTCATAATCCAAAAATTCAAAGATACGTTCGCTTGCAGCCATGGCGGTTTGGATCTGATTCATTATACGGGTTATTTGTTGTATAGGTCTTGTAAAGCTTTGGGTGTATTGGAAAAATGCTAAAATATCTCCGACCATTATTGCTCTTTGAAGCACAAAGACAGCACCCAAAACCGCAACCACAACATATGTGAAATTGGATATGAAGTTCATCAAAGGACCGTTCAGACTTGAATAAAACTGTGATTTCCATTCATGGGTAAACCAGTTTTCATTGTCGCTTTCAAATTTCTCCAGGGATATTTCTTCCTGGTTGAATGCACGGATAATGTCGTGGCCGGTGAATGTTTCCTCGATTTGACCGTTTAGCGAACCTTTAAATGTCAGCTGTTTGAGGAAGTACTTTTGTGAATACTTTGTCATTAAATGGATTAATATGAATGCAATCGGGACCAGGATAATTGTAGTAAGTGTCATCCAGACATTGATTGTTAGCATCATTATGAATACTCCGATTAAAGTAATTATTGCAGTTGACAATTGGATGAATGACTGTGTAATACCATTCTGCAGGGAATCGACATCGTTTGTGACCCTTGAAAGGATATCTCCCCTTTTGTTTTCCTCAACCTTGTCCATTGGAAGGTGTAATATCTTTTCAATTAATCTTTCCCTTAAGTCATAACTGATTTTGGTGGTCACTTCAATCAAAAATAAACTCTGCAGGTATGAAAATACAGAACTTACAAGATATAATACTGTAACGATTTCCAAAAGGTAAAACAATGTGCTGATGTCAATTGTGCCTGTGTTATGGATAATGTTGTTTATTCCATCAAATATTATAGTTGTTGCCTGACCAATGAGAAGGGGTGCGATAATAGTAAATGCCGTGGATATTACGGTAAATAGTATTGTCAATATAAGTTTCCATTTATGGTCATTTAAAAGGCTTAAAATGTTTTTGATTGCCTTTCTGTTGTCTACAGGCTTTTCAGGAGGCTTTCTTCTAAGAGGTCTTGGGCTCATGATAATGCCTCCATGTTGTCGACCTGGATGTTTACGATTTCACGGTAGATATCGGAACTTTCAATCAGGCTTTCATGATTTCCCCTATCAACGATTTCGCCATTGTCGATTACCAATATCTCATCGGCATCCATTATTGTCGAAATCCTTTGAGAAACAATGAGTATTGAGGAGGCCTTCAAATCCTTGAGATTGTTTTTAATCTTTCTTTCTGTATTCATGTCAAGGGCTGAAAAGCAGTCATCGAATAAATAAAATTCATGATGGTCAATTATTGCCCTTGCTATTGATAGGCGCTGTTTTTGACCGCCTGAAAAGTTTGACCCTCCTTGTGTGACTTCTTCTGAGAGATTTTCAATGAAATCAACCTGGGCAAGTTCCAGTGCCTTGGAAATTTCATCTTCACTTGCATCAGCTTTTCCAATTCTCATGTTGGATTTGACATCTCCTTGGAAAAGAATAGCCTTTTGAGGAGTAAAACTTATTTTGTCCCTTAATTGTTGTAATTTAAAATTTTTAATGTTTAATCCGTCAATGAGGATTTCACCACTTGTCGGGTCATGAAGGCGTGGGATCAGGTTTAATATTGTGGACTTGCCGCTTCCTGTTCCGCCAATGATTGCAGTGGTTTTTCCGGGTTTTAATGTAAAATTTATATTTTTTAGTGTTTCCTTTTCACTTCCGGGATATTTGTAGCAGACGTTTTTAAATTCAATTGTAGGATTTTGTGAAATTTCTGTAATTTCACCGTCTTTTATTGTAATTTCGGTGTTTAAAACTTCACTCACACGTCTTCCTGAAACAAGCACTCTTGGAAGCATAATGAAAAATCCTCCAATCATCAAAAATGAGGTAATAATCTGGGTTGAATATTGGATAAATGCAATGATGTCTCCGGTAAGGAGTCCTCCACTTATGGCATCATATGCACCAAAGTATATGATTAAAACGACCATCATGTTCATTATCAGTGTCATTAACGGAAGCATAACCAGCATGTTTTTGAATACATAGATGTTCACGTCATAGAATTCCTTGTTCACTTTCTGGAATTTGTTTTCCTCATAATCCTGACGAACAAAAGCTTTGATAACTGGTATTCCCATCAGGATTTCCCTTGCAGTCCTGTTCATTCTGTCAAGAATTTCCTGTGTGATTTTAAAGTATGGGAGTACACGTATGATAACTATAATCAAAAGCAATATCACCGCAATGAAATTGACAATAATAATCCATGTTAAATCGGTTTCAAGCTCGAAAACTTTTATTATGCTGCCGATACCCAAGAGAGGTGCAAAAATCAGTGTTGTAAAAATCATTCCCAAAACGTTCTGGAGCTGATTTACATCATTGGTTGTTCTTGTAATCAATGAGGACCTGGAAATGTCATTCAGTTCATGATTGGAAAATTTTAAAACCTTTCTGTAGATTATTTTCCTCAAGTCCTTTGCATAACCTGATGATACTCTGCTTGAAAAATAGCTGACACCAACTGTGGCCAAAGCAGAGATTGCAACCATTAAAAGCATCATCATACCGGTATCTATAATAAACTGAAAATCAGTATTTTGTATCCCGATATTTACAATATACGCGGTGTATTGTGGTAAAGTTAAATCACAGTAAACTTGAATTAATAGGAAAATGAAAATAAATAAGATTAAGTGAATCTTATTTTTCATAGGTTTTAATAATTTTTTCATAAATATTCTTAATATATTCTATTGATCATTATAATTATATTTTTTCAAGAATTTGAAAGCAAATATTTAAATGAATTCCTTCCACAAATCTGTTTTTAAAACGCTTGTTTCGCTTAACTCTTCCAGTTTTAGGAATAATTCCCATGGCATGGACAATGTCAGATAATCATTTGGGATGAAGTGTTTCATTTTACTGCGTCCTGCAAAGTCAATTGGACTTAAAACAGGTTTCGGATTGTCACTTTCGGTCTGCTGGAATGTAAAGCATCCAATTGCCTGACATGATGAAGCCTGTGGTGTTAAGATGTAGTTGCCTTCAAGCCTGAATGATGAATTAATCTGCATTAAAACTGTCAGTTCAATAGGATTCACGGTAAAGATCACTGATTCTGGAATTTCACCTTCCTCCAAGTTTTCCAATCCCTTGAATATGACGTATTGTCCCTCATCATATATTGGACGATTTTTTATGCATGTCTTGGCAGTTTCAAAATCACAGTAGATTCTCTCTCCATGGGTAAACATTTCTCGTGATGGTTTTGGCATATTTTCCAATCTCTTTTGATAGTTTTCCTTGTCAACTGCTGAGTCAAGACCATTTGACAAAAATGCTGCCTGAAAATCAACTGCATCTTCTGTAGGAAGTCCTGATCCCCATCCGAATCCTACTGAAACTCCTCCGCAGGTAATGTTTTCACGTCCGAAGTAGGTGGTTTTTCTTTTTGCAATGGTTTGTGCAACAAAACTCATTGCACATCCTCCCTTATTTTTCGGTCCGACTGCATTTTCAGGTTTATTGTCACTTTTGAGCAATACTATTGGTGGAAATTTCATGTTTAGTTCTTCTGATATATTACTTTTCATATTAACAACCTCATTAGTTGTATTTTGATTTTTGTTTTATATAATATTGTATGTTTTTTGCGAGTAGGATATTTTTTCATTTCAAAAAACCGAACGAATGAACAAATTTTAGAATATGTTGTTATATGTTTGTTTATTTTTTACAATGCTTTTTCAAACTTAACATTCACTAAAATATGTACAAAAAACTATAACATTTATATACTACTTCCGCTAATTTAAGATAGGAATTATAGTGAGGTGAAGATAATGAAAAGAATTACTATACCAATATTGGCTATACTCCTTGTTGGATTATTGCTTCCAACCGGATTTGCAGCCGATTCCAATCTTGTAATAACATATGGTGAAACTACATATGCAAACAACGATTATAAATCTGTTGTTGATGCATTCTTTGTAAATCAAGCAAATGTTGATTTAAACAATGTGAA
>AUXO014357930.1_pt1 | contig 17825 bp, 17 predicted proteins | sample 768731 | NCBI WGS metagenome assembly AUXO01 (sample SAMN02715735, study PRJNA202380) | gut metagenome | biome: sheep rumen | host: Ovis aries | place: New Zealand: Palmerston North
GATCTGCTCCCTGCATATCGGACAATTATATCATAACGCTTCGCTTTTATGATATAAAATACGCGGTACCCGTGGAATAACTTCCATGAGTACCGCTTTTTATTTGCTGTTATGCAGTTTTGGAGTACTGCTTTGTGCTAAGGGCACGGATCGAATTCAGTATTAGAAGCATCGCTGTTCCCGAATCGGCAAATACCGCAAGCCACATATTCGGATGACCGAGAAGTCCGAGAACAAGAACTGCCGCTTTTATCACAAGTGCGAAAATAATGTTTTCGTAGGATATCCTCAGTGTCTTATCGGATATGCGCTTTGCTTTAACAACTGACTCAGGCTCTGAACTCATGAACACTACGTCAGCGGCTTCAAGTGCAAGGTCCGCACCTGTCTGCATCGCTCCGCCTACATCAGCTCCTGCCAGTACGGGACCATCATTGATTCCGTCACCAACAAACATTACTGCACCGCTCTCCTGACGTATCCTGCCTATCTCTGCAAGCTTTCCGTCGGGCATAAGGTCGCCCTTAACTGTGCCGATTCCAAGCTCATTTGCAATAACTTCAGCATTTGCCGTCTTGTCACCTGTCAGCATAACTGTACTGAGTCCCATTGAATTCAGCTGAGAAACCGCTTCTGCTGATGTTGACTTTACTGAGTCCGAAACCACTATCCTGCCTTCGATATTTCCGTTGCAGGCAACATATACTACGCTTCCCGAAACATTTCCGCTGTCAGGTAAAGCTATACCGTTTTCCTTCATCAGCCTTTCGTTGCCGCAGAGAATGTTTCTTCCCTCCAGAACTGCTCCGACTCCCCTGCCTGCAAATTCAGTTACCTTCTCTGGTTCGCTGAGCTTCATATTCTTCTTTCTGCATGCTGATACAATGCTTTCAGCCACGGGATGGGTTGAGGACTGCTCACAGCTTCCACATATCCTGAGAAGCTCCTCGCTGTTCATTCCTCCGAATGTATCACAGCTTGTAACTTCAAAACTGCCGTTTGTGAGAGTACCTGTCTTATCGAATGCGATAGTCTTTACCTTTCCAAGTGACTCAACTGCACTTCCGCCCTTGAACAGGATACCAAGCTTTGAAGCTGCTCCGATACCAGAGAAGTATGCCAGCGGAACACTGAGTACCAGCGCACAGGGACAGCTGATTACCAGGAAAGTAAGTGCCGAGTATATCCATTTTGCAGGATCGTGTGTTATCACTGAGCCTAAAACTGCTGTTAAAACTGCAACTGCTATAACTATCGGTGTATACACCTTTGAAAAACGTGTTATGAACCTGTCGACCTTCGGCTTGGATGCTGAAGCGTCCTCGACAGCTCTCGCTATCTTCGCTATCATGGAATCTTCGGCAGCTGCTGTAGCTCTCAGAGTAAATGTATCCGCCTGATTTATGCAGCCCGACATTACCTGATCGCCCTTATGAACTGCAACAGGTACAGGCTCGCCGTTAACTGCTGATGTGTCTATCCGTGAATCGCCCGACTCAACTACGCCGTCAACAGCTATTCTCTCTCCTGCCTTTATTCTCAGGATGTCCCCTATCTCGATATCGTCTGAATGGATACGTACAAATTCACCGTTTCGCAGTACATCCGCTTCATCAACTCTGAGTTCTGCAATATCGGTTATAGCCTTTCGGCTCTTGGAAACTGCATACTCCTCAAAGAGTTCACCTATTTTAAAGAACAGCATTACGCCGACTGCTTCAGAGTATTCTCCAAGTGCAAAAGCTCCGATAGTAGCCACAGTCATAAGGAAGTTCTCGTCAAAGAAGTTCTTTACCTTGATGTTTTTCCAGGTCTGTATAAGAACGCCCTTACCAAGTACAAGATATGCCGCTACAAAGAGAATGATATACAGCAGCTTTAAAGATGCAGTCTTGCTTAAAATAACTGCTGCTGCAAAAAGAACTACTCCTATTATAACAGGAACTATTTCCTTTTTAAGACCGCTTTCCTCAGCTTCAACCGATCTGCTTACGCTCTCGGATGATGTTGTCTCAGGAATTATTTCAACTCCCGGTTCGATGTCATTTGCGGTCTTGTTGATGAGTTCTATCATGTGATCGTCAATATTACCGCATATGGTCATGATTTTCATTGGGAAGTTAAGCTGAGCAGAATCGATGCCCTCCAGATGATTAAGAGCCTCTTCGATCTTTGCACCGCAGTGAGCACAGTCCAGATTATTGATAACAAAGCGCTTGCCTTTGCCGGTCTTGAGATGGATTATCTCGACTCCCGGTTCTATCTCGTTTGCCTTTTCGTTGATTATGCGAAGTGTATCATCATTAATTACGCCGTGAAGAGTTATTGTCTTCATCGGGAAGTTAAGCTGAGCAGATTCAATACCGTCCAGGTGATTGAGTGCTTCTTCTATCTTTGCACCACAATGGGCGCAGTCCAGATTATTTATTGTATACTTAACTGTCTTCTCAGCAGCGCCGTGATGGTGATGATGATGCTCGTGTTCACCGCACCCGCACTCTTCATCGTGGTGGTGGTGATGATGCTCGTGTTCCTCACATCCGCACTCTTCATCATGGTGGTGGTGGTGATGTTCGTGCTCCTCGCATCCGCACTCTTCGTCATGGTGATGATGATGCTCGTGTTCCTCGCATCCGCACTCTTCATCGTGGTGGTGATGTCGCTTATCTTCTATAGGAACAATAACAGAATCAGGCTCGATCGATCTTGCTATCTTGTTGATCTTTTCAAGCAGTGTTTCTGAATGTTCACCATTTATAATGATCTTCTTCATCGGAAAATTAAGAACAGCGGACTCGACTTCTTCAAGCTTGTTTATAGCCGCTTCTATCTTACTGCCGCAGTTAGCACAGCAGAGATTCCTGATCTCGTATCTTTTTTCCACATGATCAACCCTTTCTTAAATATGAACGATTGTTCATATGTTAATATATCACATTCTGCCCCGTTTGTCAACTCATTTCCGAATATTTCTTGAAAATAACTTAATTTCATGCTATAATAGGACAAAATAAACTGTCAGTCAGATATTCATGTTAACTAAGGTTTACTTAAATACTGCGAAAAAAGTACGAATTCAGCCTGTTTTTAAGCTGTTAGTAAGCACTTACAAAAAATATTTCAGTTTTTTCGTCTTTTTTGCCCTTTGATTACACTTGTATATGAAAGCTTTCAAAACTGACGGTCCAACCGTCAAAAATACTTGCAAGTATTACCTTGCCGAAAAGGGAGTGAACCAAAATGTTGTCTGACCACAATCAGTTAGTCGGAGGTGACAACGCCATTTTAAACCTATATATCAAAAAACAGGAAAAACAATTATACGCTTCAGATGAAACTAACAAAGTATCTGAAACAAACGATGTATCAGTGAACGATCTCATCATTTCCTGTACCAGATCAAAGGAAAGTCTCTCAACTCTTTACAATATGTTCAAGAACAGCGTTTTTGCTCTGGCGTTTGCAATTACTTCCGATTATCAACTGGCGGAGGACTGCGTAATAGAGACCTTCGTAAGGCTTTCTCAGGTAAAAAAGTTCGATCCCAAAAGAGGTGACGGCAAGGGTTTCATTCATCGTATAGCCCGCAATGTTGCTCTCGAAATGCGCCGTAAGTTCAAACGTGAAGACAGTGATTACTTCATTCAAAGCTACGGCGAAGCTGATAAAACAGTCGAGGACAGCATATTCATCAATCAGATGCTCAAACATCTTAATGATAAACAGAAACAAACGGTCATTTTAAAATGCTGCAGCGAAATGACCTTCAAAGAGATCGCCAGAATAATGAAATGTCCCGAATCAACAGTTAAATCACGATATAAAAAGGCAATAGCAATTCTACAGGAAAAGGCAGGTGTTGATAATGAATAATGACTTTGACAGAGATCAGAAAATCGAAAAGAAATTAAAGGATAAAATGAATGAAATGTCAGCATCTCTGGATTGCTTCGACAAGATCTCTTCACGCGCCTTTCCGAAGATCGAACAGTATCATTCAAATGACGAATTCGTTATCAGCGATCTCGAAAACATCACAGGAAAACGTAAACATATATCGGTAATAAAGGCATTTTCAGCAATTGCTGCCGCTGTGGTTTGTATCACACTGATACCCAAAACAGGTCTCATCGACAGGCTCATGTGCGAAATATCTACGCCTCAATCATCCTACAGCAGTATTCTCGCAGAATTCAAGGCCGAAACAGAAAACAACACCTATTACAGCTATGACGTTTCACTCGAATACTACTCAAAGTACGATCTGCTTGTTACACCATTCAACTGCTGTCCATTTGAGAACAACGTTCTCTCTTCCGTGAAAGGCGGTTCACTTGCGAACTCAACGGACGATGTCAGGGTAAGGATCTTCGTAAAAACAGTAGATTGGATACAGACCGAACAGATGTACGCTGTAGAGTACGGCGGAAATGACTTCTCGGAGGAAAACTTCATCGCTATCGCAGATTCAGCGGTCAAGGTACATGATACGCCTGCGGACGGAAACGATTTTTACGACAATACCAATGATATATACACCATACTCGACAACTACTGCAGCGAAAACAATCATAACAATCTCAGCGATCCGCAAGGCAATGCTATAACACTGGCTGAAACAACTTTCTCAAACTACTTCAGTTCGGATAATAAACTTATACCTGTCAAAACAACTCTTTTCTACGGACACGGTGTTGACCGTTCTCAGGACGATTATTTCTATGATATCATCTCATATGCTCCCGACGGAAGTATCTTCGACACGGGAAAAAGACAGAACAGCTGGAATTCATCGGTATATCGTGACGGAAATTCGGCAATGCCTTCCGAAAACGAGTCGTTGTTCAACAGCGAAAAAATCGTCGAAGCAGAAGCAAATCCTGACAGGCCGTCTATGTGGTCACTGTACCCTGTCCACAATTATATATCGTCAAACACTTTTCCGACATACGATTCCATTACCACCGAACTCTATAAAAAAGGTGTCGGACCGCAGGGTATAGTTTCCACGCTCAACGTACCGAAATTCTCACTTTCTTCATACAACAATCCGGAAGAAGAGCTTTGCATCATTCTTGCTCCGGACAGAATTGAGGACAACATTATAAAGGTCTCTTCCGAAGACGGTCTGGAACTTTCTGTTGATGCGCCTTACATCTGTACTCAGTACTATCTGAAAGATTATTACTTCAGCTGGCTGGACGATCTTGAAAACGAGGCGAAAACAGGTGGTCAGCCCTGGTATGAAGAAATAAATGCAAATGTTTCCTACTACATCGATGTTCTTAACATAATCAATAATCGTCAGCTCACAGATGAAGAAAGAGAAACACTCAATGCTCTGCTTGAAAAAGCAAACAGTATCCTTCAGATGATAAGCGAAGATAAGGACGTAAAATCGGACAGATAATGTCTTGTACCGATAAAATATTGGATTGGTTAATGCAGGAAGGGCGGACTTGGGTTCCGCCCTTTTCTTATATACTAAAAATCACATTTCACCATACTAAAAAACACTTTTAAACACTTGACAAATTTCGCGTTTTATGATAAAATTGTTATTATTGCAGAAGAAGCTATTTGTTTCAGAGCAAGATTTTTTGACCACTCCATTTTCAGGAGTCAAGGCCATACGGACAGCCGGGTCAAATGCCGACCGCCGTTAATTCGGCTGGCAACTTCTGTTGCCTTATTGATTCGACCAGACGTCGATACATTTTTATAAGTTATCATCAGCTTGTGAAAGGTCAATAAGAGTAGTAAAGGGTAGTATCTTGCTTATATAGACTCTGAAACCATTATGAATTCTGCCGGTTTAAGCTAAATTCATGCACATATAGGTTGATGAAGCCTGTATGTGCATTTTTTGTGAGGTGTTTTATGGAAAATAAACTTAAACTCTATGGATTCAATAATCTTACCAAATCGCTGAGCTTCAATATCTATGATGTCTGTTACGCCAAGACTCCGAAGGCTCAGCTCGAATATATAGCTTATGTTGATGAGGCGTATAACTCGAAGCGTATCACGGATATAATGACTCACCTGACTGAGATGATTGGTGCTCAAGTCTTAAGCGTGTCAAGACAGGATTACGATCCACAGGGCGCTTCGGCTACATTCCTTATCGCCGATGATACTATGGTACCTGCCGGAGGTTCAGAAACTGTCGCTCATCTCGATAAGAGTCACGTTACGGTCCACACCTATCCCGAGTATCACCCCGATACAAGTATCGCTACTTTCCGTGTTGATATAGACGTTGCTACCTGTGGCAAAATTACTCCGCTTACCGCTCTTGATTACCTCATCGGCAGCTTCGATTCTGATATCATCACTATGGATTACCGCGTAAGAGGCTTCACCCGTGACCTTGACGGCGAAAAAATATTCATCGACCACGATATAACTTCTATCCAGAACTATATTGACGAGTCGATACTCGATAAATACGATGCTGTGGATATAAACGTCTATCAAGCAAATATGTTCCACACTAAAATGCTCATCAAGGAGATAGTTCTTCAGAACTACCTCTTCAATACCGACGTGAGAGAGCTTCCACCCAGAAGCAGACTGGATATAACCAACTCTCTCAGGAAGGAAATGATCGAAATATTCAGCGGAAGGAATGTGTTCGGAAATGGATCTTTCTCAGGTTAATGCACCTATATACGAGGCTCTGCGGAAATTCCGCCGCATGAGAGTTGTCCCCTTCGACGTGCCCGGACATAAACGCGGCAGAGGCAATATGGAGCTTACCGAATTTCTCGGCGAGGACTGCATGAACGTTGACGTTAACTCCATGAAACCTCTCGACAATCTATGTCACCCGGTTTCTGTTATCAAGGATGCCGAAATACTCGCTGCCGATGCTTTCGGTGCAGCATACGCTTTCTTCATGGTGGGAGGTACTACCTCGGCTGTACAGAGCATGATAATGTACGCCTGCAAAAGCGGCGATAAGATAATCATGCCGAGAAATGTACACAGAAGTGCTATCAACGCCCTTATCCTTACGGGAGCTGTACCTGTTTACGTTGATCCCGATGTCAATGAACAGCTCGGCATCGCCCTCGGTATGACTACCGAGCAGATAGAAAAGGCTATTCGTGAGAACCCCGATGCTAAGGCTGTAATGGTCAACAATCCAACATACTACGGTATATGTTCCGACCTCAGAAGGATAACCGAACTTGCTCACGCTCACGGTATGCTTGTCCTTGTGGACGAGGCTCACGGTACTCACTTCTATTTCGGCGAGAATTTCCCCGTTACCGCTATGGCGGCAGGTGCGGACTGTGCTTCAGTAAGTATGCACAAGTCAGGCGGAAGCCTTACCCAGAGTTCATTCCTGCTTATGGGAAAGAATATAAACCCCGACTATATGCGTCAGGTCATCAACCTTACACAGACTACAAGTGCATCCTATCTCCTGCTTTCAAGTCTTGACATCTCCAGAAAGCGTCTTGCTCTAAGCGGACGTGAGATATTCGCACAGACTGTTGAAATGGCTGAGTACGCAAGAGAAGAGATCAACAATATCGGCGGTTATTACGCTTATTCCCGTGAACTTATAAACGGCGACAGCGTTTTCGACTTCGATGTATCCAAGCTCAGCGTTTTCACTCTGCCTATCGGTCTTGCAGGTATCGAAGTCTATGACCTGCTCCGTGATGAGTACGATATACAGATAGAGTTCGGCGACCTCGGCAACATTCTCGCATATATCTCCGTCGGCGACAGAAAACGCGACATTGAAAGACTTATAAGCGCTATGGCTGAGATACGCCGCCGCTTCGGCAAGACCGAAGCTAACATGCTCTCACACGAGTATATAGCTCCCATAGTATCCGAGGCTCCCCGAAAGGCTTTCTATGCGGACAAGGTATCCGTTCCGCTTGATGAAGCTGCCGGAAAGGTCTGCACAGAGTTCGTAATGTGCTATCCTCCCGGTATACCGATACTTGCTCCAGGTGAGCTTATTACTCCCGAGATAATCGAGTATATAAAGTATGCAAAGGAAAAAGGATGCCAGATGACAGGTACCGAAGACCTTGAACTTGAACATCTGAATGTAATGACTTAACGTTTCAGAAAGAAGGATGAATTTGAAAAAAATCACTATCGATCATTGTCCCTTTTGCGGGGGAACTGAATTTACCAAAGGATTACAGCAATATCAAGGTGCGGTAACAAGCAGCTGCCGTATTTTAAAATCTCAGACTCTCTACCACATAATTTGCATGGATTGCGGAAGTGTTGTCAGAAGTTATGTAGCAAAACCTGAAGACCTCGCTCCGAAAAAGCCTAAAAATAAAGATATCTGACCGCAAACAGACCTGACAAAATGATCGAAATATCATTTTCAAAGGAGTTTTTATGAATAATAAGAAAATCGCTGTCACAATGAGCCTGCTCATGGGAGGTACTCTGAGCTTCTTTATGTCATTGCTCGGAAATATAATGTCGGGACATTTTTCACTTCCCGGATTTATTATCAGTTTCGTTATAAGCTTTATAATCAGTATCATCATTGGTTTGCTTATACCTGTAAGAAAAATATCATCGTCCTTAAGGCATAAATTCCTGTTCTCGGAAGAGAGCATGGGCGGAAGATGTATTGATGCTCTGATCTCAGACCTTATCTATACTCCCGTTATCGTCCTTTCCATGATAATTTTTGCTTGCAGAATGGCTGAGAAACAAGGCGGACACATTCCCTTTCTCCCTTATTTCGGAAAGTCCCTTGTTCTCGACCTTATTCTCGGTTTCATTCTTATACTGATATTCACTCCCATTTTTATCAGACTCGTTGTAAAACACAAATGATCCGTAAGGAGGTTATCCTATGGAATTATGGTTCACAGAACGCCATACTCCGAATGTAAAATTCTCTATTAAAGTTGACCGCCAGCTGTACAGCGGAAACAGTGAGTTCCAGCGTATAGATATATTCGAATCGAAAGAGTTCGGACGCTTTCTGACTCTTGACGGCTATATGATGCTCACCGAAAAAGATGAGTTCATCTACCATGAAATGATAACTCACGTTCCGATGGCTGTTCATCCCGATCCGAAAAATATACTCGTTATCGGCGCAGGTGACGGCGGTGTTATACGTGAACTCACCCGCTATAACAGCGTTGAAAGCATTGACCTCGTTGAAATTGACGAGCTTGTGGTAGAGGTAAGCAAAAAGTACCTTCCTACCACTGCCTGCCGTATGAACGACGAAAGAGTTCACATCTACTACGAGGACGGAGTTAAGTTCATAAGACGATGTGAGGATAAATATGATATTATTATCGTCGATTCCACCGATCCTTTCGGTCCCGGAGAGGGACTCTTCACCAAGGAGTTCTACGGAAGCTGCTTCAAGGCTCTTAAAGAGGACGGCATCATGGTGAATCAGCATGAAAGTCCCTTTTATGACGAGGATGCTGCCGCTATGCAGCGCTCCCATAAGCGTATAGTGGACAGTTTTCCCATAAGCAGAGTGTATCAGGCTCATATCCCCACATATCCCTCGGGACACTGGCTATTCGGATTCGCTTCAAAGAAGTACCATCCCGTCCGCGACCATAACGGTATGAAGTGGAGCATGCTGGGACTCCAGACAAGATACTACAATCCGCACCTGCATGACGGTGCTTTTGCCCTGCCAAATTACGTTGAGGAGATGCTCAGAGATGTTGAATAATAACGTACAGACCTTTATCGCCTGCGACAGCAGCTATGATGATGCCAAGATTGTGCTTTTCGGTGCAGGTTTTGACGGCACTACAAGCTTCCGTCCCGGTACGCGATTCGGTCCCTCTGCCATAAGGAATGACAGCTTCGGCATAGAGACCTACAGTCCATATCAGGATAAGGATATGGTGGACTACTCCTACTTCGACAGCGGCGACCTTGAGCTCCCCTTCGGAAGCGTTACACGCACTATTGATGACATATCGGTCCGCTCGGGCCAGATACTTTCGGACGGTAAAGTGCCATTCATGATAGGCGGCGAACACCTTGTTACTCTCGGCTCTGTAAAGGCTGTAAGCGACAAGTTCAGCGACCTCTATATCATCCACTTCGATGCACACGCCGATCTCCGTGACGACTACCTCGGTCAGAAGCTCTCTCATGCCTGCGTCCTCAGAAGATGCCACGAGATCGTCGGTGACGGCCATATCTTCCAGTTCGGAATAAGAAGCGGCGACCGTGATGAGTTCGTATTCGCAGATGAGCATACCGAAATGCACCGCTTCAGCTTTGAGGGAATCGAAGAAACTGTTGAAAAGCTTAAAGGCAAAAAGGTCTACTTCACCCTCGACCTCGATGTTCTCGATCCCTCCGTATTCCCCGGTACAGGTACTCCCGAGGCAGGCGGAGTTACCTTTGATGAGCTTCGCAAGGCTGTGACACTTGTTTGCAGTGAACTTGATATCGTAGGATGTGATGTAAACGAGCTTAGTCCCGTATACGATCAGAGCGGAGTTTCTACTGCCGTTGCCTGCAAGATCATACGTGAGATGCTCCTTGCAATGTCATAAAGGAGGCAGATCATGGAATACTATAATGACGATCCGAAAGTCGCTTCATTAATGGGCAAATACGAGAAATTCAAGAAGCTTCTTGATCTCTCGCCTACTGCAAAAGCAGTTCTTATTGTCCTGATCGTTATCGGATTTATCGTCTCAATGCTGCCGTATTTAGTACTCTCCAGTCTTTTTAACTCCACAATGAGCGAAAGGAGCAGTAAAGGCTGTACAGAAAATGTCACCGCTGAGGTCACTTCACTGACAGAGTACTCTTATCCCGAAGACAGTCACATAAAGAACAAGGATGATCTCAGCAGCGATCCGTCATACGCGCCTGTTTTTACCTACGAATTTGACGGAAAGACCTATAACGTACAGAGCCGTGTCTACTCGCAAACTCCTAAATACAACGTTGGCGAAAAGGTAGACCTGAAAATAGATCCTTCCGATCCTGAACATTTCTACGATCCGAAGCAGAGTAAAAACATTTCACTCTATGGCGTATTATTGGTCTTCCCGATCATGTATGCAGCATTTATCCTCTCCTTATACTTGAAGCTTAAAAAGATAAAGAGTAAGATCAACAGTATCAGCTACGATAACGGAAGGATAAACGTCGCTGATACCCAGGAGGATGATTCAAAGATAAAAATTAAGTTTAAAGCACACTAATTCTGAATAATTCAGGTGATACAAAATGGCAAAAAACAAAAAGAAAAAACATTCTCAGAAACCAAGTAACCAACAGAAAAATACCACAAAAGAAGTCAAGGCTACTATTGAAGCAGAGGCAGAAAAAACGGAAGTCAAGGTCTCTGAAGCTAAGGCTGATAAGACTAAAGCTGAAGCAGATAATACTCCGACAGTAAAAAAAGCTGCTGACAAAAAAGAAAATGCTGAAAGCAGTCCTTCTTCCGAAAAAAAGAGTAAAACTGTTTCAGAAAAGAAAAAGAACAAGAACTCTTCCGCAGAAAAAATGACTGAACCTGTCCCGGAACAGAAAGTTAAAAAGACCGATACTCTGAAGAAAAAGCTGGCAAAATACGAGCCCTTATTCAACAAGGCTAAAAAATATGCTTTCGCATTCTATTTAGCCGCTTCTATCTTCTGCTTTGTAACAAGTATCGTTACATTCAAGACTGAGTTCAAGAATACTCTTAAGGTCATCAATGATGTCGCTGACGAGACTTTATCCGACAATCCGAGAGATATGTTCTCAAAAATGGGTGCCATAGATCCCAATGATGACAATAACAAAAACTCTTATGATCCGTATGCGCAGTATATAGTCACTACCGCTGAACCACAGCACATCTCGGGTTATAAATATACCAAGGACGATGATGTAAACGCCGCAGCGTCCGCACTGAAGATACACTGGATCGCATATATCATTTCTATCATTCTCTTCTTCACAGGTATCGCTACACTGTTTACAGGTATCGACAGACTCTATGTTTTCATAAGAAATGCCGTAATCAAATACCGCATGGATAATCATCTGTATTGATATCAATACTATCTTTATAAAGGAGTTCAGTTATGATAACTAAATCACATGGAAATGCAACATTATCAAAACCCGCAAGTACAGCTGTTATTATCGTAATGGCAATAGTTACTTTCGTTGCAGGATTTCTGTTCCTGAAAAATGACACAAAGCTGAAAAAAGAGTGTACATATGAAACTACTGCGATCGTTACAGATATAGTTTCAAGCTCATCTGACAGAAATACATATGCACCTGTATACTCCTATACATATGAAGGTCAGGATTACACAGCTCAGAGCAGAGTATACTCTTCAAAACTCAAATTACATGAGGGTGACAACGTAGAATTCTATGTAAACCCTGACGATCCTCAGACTTACTACTGTCCGCAGGAAACATCAGGAAAGACTTTTGCGATCGTTCTCTTTGCTGTCAGCGGAATATGCCTGCTCATTTCTGCTTTATACATAAAATCAATGATAACCGGTTGAATCAGCAGTCTGTATCACTTATATGAACTGCATTACCGGAATAAACTACAGCCTTTAAAGGTAATATTTTCAGATACGGAGGAATCAAAATGGGAAAATGTATGATCATCGGCTGCGGAGGAGTTGCTTCCGTAGCGATCCACAAGTGCTGTCAGAACAGCGAGGTATTCGAGGGTATCATGATAGCAAGCCGTACCAAGTCCAAGTGTGATGCTCTGAAAGAAAAGCTTCAGCCCACAACAAAGACCGTTATCGAGACCGCTCAGGTCAACGCTGATAACGTGGACGAGCTTGTTGCTCTTATCAACAGCTACAAGCCTGATGTAGTCCTTAATCTCGCTCTCCCCTACCAGGACCTCACTATAATGGACGCTTGTCTTGCTACAAAGACTCACTATGTTGATACTGCAAACTATGAGCCTCTTGATACTGCTAAGTTCGAGTACAAGTGGCAGTGGGCTTACCGTGAGAAGTTCGAGAAGGCAGGCATCACTGCTCTCCTGGGAAGCGGCTTTGATCCCGGTGTTACAGGTGTGTTCTCCGCTTATGCAATGAAGCACCAGTTCGATGAGATTAACTACATCGATATCCTCGACTGCAACGGCGGCGATCACGGTTATCCTTTCGCTACAAACTTCAACCCTGAGATAAATATCCGTGAAGTCTCCGCTAAGGGAAGCTACATCGAGGACGGCAAATGGGTTGAGACTGAACCAATGGAGATAAAGCGCGTTTATAACTTCAAGGGCGTCGGCGAAAAGGACATGTACCTTCTCCACCACGAGGAACTTGAATCACTTGCTCTCAATATCAAGGGCATCAAGCGCATACGTTTCTTCATGACATTCGGTCAGAGCTACCTCACTCACCTTAAGTGTCTCGAAAATGTTGGTATGACCTCTATCGAGCCTATCATGTATGAGGGCAAGGAGATAGTACCGCTCCAGTTCCTTAAGGCTGTACTCCCCGATCCTGCTTCACTTGGTCCGAGAACAGTCGGCAAGACAAACATCGGCTGTATCTTCCGCGGCAAAAAGGACGGCAAGGACAAGAACTACTACCTCTACAACATCTGCGATCATCAGGAGTGCTACAAGGAAGTCGGCTCACAGGCTATTTCCTACACTACAGGCGTTCCTGCTATGATCGGCGCTATGATGATAATGACTGGCACATGGAAAAAAGCAGGCGTTTACAATATCGAGGAATTCGATCCCGATCCGTTCATGGATGCTCTTAACAAGTGGGGACTTCCATGGGAAGAGGACTTCGATCCTGTACTCGTTGACTGATAAACAATAGGACGGTTAACCCCGTCCTATACTTTTAAGGCCATCTCTGAAGTAAAAAAGATCGGACTGTTAAAGTCCGATCTTCAGGCTATTTCAGCATGTCTGCTGTGTTTTCTTCGTTTTTCTTCGTACATATAGCGGTCCATTTCGTTCAGGAAGTCGTCACCGCCCATTTTTTCGGGATCAAATAACGAATACCCTATCGAAAATGAAAGTGTGTATCCCCTTAGTCCGCTGTTATTGAACTGTTCCAGCTCTTCACGTATATCAGCTACTGTCTTTTTGAGCTTAAGTTCATTGATATCACGGAATATAACAATGAATTCATCACCTGCAAAACGGAACGATGATGCATCACCCGGTACTGCACTTTTTATTATTTTTGCAGCATCTACAAGCGCTTCATCACCTGTTGCATGACCAAATGTATCATTGATATCCTTGAAAAAATCAAGATCTATCATTATTCCGCCTGATACACTGTGCTTATGGGATATCTCGCTCATCATATGAGTAAGATAATTGCGGTTATAGAGACGTGTAAGCGGATCAATGTACGAAAGCTCGTTCTGTAAGGTCATGTAAATTCCAACAAGTCCAAGGGATACAGAGCACCATACAAGTGATACTCCGTAGACTAACATCTGAACTATTATCCCAACCATTACAGGCGTTATGAACATGTACATAGGAAAGAACTGGTTATTTCCGAACTTAATATAATGCCTGCGTCTTACGAATACAGCTCCCAAAAGATTGAACAGCGTAAATCCAAGGAACAGATATCCTGTAGGTAATCTATGATATACCATTTCCTCGTCTATATAGAATATAAGTCTGAAACGCACATTCAACAGCAGAATTATCAATGCTGCAACACTTGGAAGCGCCGCTTTGACATAGTATTTTTTCAATCTTGATACGTCGCCGTACAGACGCAGGTCAACGTATATCAACCATATGAACGATATAACGATATTAACTACATATAGATACATATCACTGATCATAATGGCAGCATATGAAAACGGGAATGTCTTTCCGTCGATAAAGAACGACAGAGACTCTGTGACACATGCTGATATGTTTAGCAATATCATAGCTGAGAAAAGTCTGTCCCCTAACATCCTTCTCTTTCTGATGTGATGACTGCTTATAAGCAGAATGATCAGGATCGTGCAGCCAATACCGTTTGTAATAAAAATAGACTGCAGATTCATAATTTTCCCCCGAAATAAATAAGTTATACATATTATACGATATAAATGAACATATTTCAACTTTATTTTGTTAATATGGCATATTTTTTAATGAGGTGATAAAATGCTCAACAAGGATATTTTTGATACTCCATGTTATGTTATCGACGAATCCGTTCTTAAACACAATCTTGAGATACTGAAAGGCGTTCAGGAAAGAACAGGCGCCAGAATACTGCTTGCTCAGAAGGCTTTCTCCTGCTACCATCTTTATCCGATGATCGGTCAGTATCTCAGCGGTACTGCATGCAGCGGTCTTTTTGAGGCAAAACTCGGCTATGAAGAAATGGGTAAGGAGAATCACGTTTTTTCCGCTGCTTACAGAGAAAATGAGATCGACGAGATAATCGGTTACTGCGGTCATATTATCTTCAATTCATTCAGTCAGCTTGACAAATACAGGGATAAGGTACTCAGCGCAGGCAAAAAAATAGGTCTGAGGATCAACCCGGAACACTCAACTCAGGAAGGTCACGAGATATATGATCCATGTTCTCCCAAATCACGTCTCGGGATCACACTCGCAAACTTCCGCAAGGACGATCTCAGAGGCGTAAGCGGTCTGCATTTCCACACTCTCTGCGAACAGAATTCCGATGACCTTGAAGCTACTCTTGAAGCAGTTGAGGAAAAGTTCGGGGATATTCTCGGAGATATGGAATGGATTAATCTCGGCGGCGGTCACCACATAACCCGTGAGGACTACGATATCCAACGTCTTGAAAAATGCATAAAGCACCTGCAGGAGAAGTACGGTCTGGAAGTCTTTCTTGAACCGGGTGAAGCAATTGCCCTCAATGCAGGATATCTTGTTACAGAAGTTCTGGATATTACTAAGAATGATATGCCAATAGCTATCCTCGATACTTCTGCGGCCTGCCATATGCCTGATGTTCTGGAGATGCCTTATCGTCCGCCGCTTTTCGATTCGGGATTACCAGACGAAAAGAAGTACACCTACCGACTTGGTTCACAGACCTGTCTTGCAGGCGACTCGATTGGTGAATACTCCTTCGACTCTCCCCTTTCAATTGGTGACAGGCTTGTTTTCGGGGATATGGCTATCTACTCAATGGTCAAGAACAATACCTTCAACGGTATGCCGCTCCCCTCTATATACCTTCTTAAGGAGGACGGTTCAGCTCAGCTTCTTCGCTCATTTGGCTATGACGACTTCAAATGCAGACTTTAAGAAAGGACTTTTATAAATGGACATAACTATAAAACAATACACAGAAAATGACCTTGATGACATGATACGAATATGGAATCAGGTAGTTGAAGAAGGCATTGCTTTTCCTCAGGAGGAACCTCTTTTCCTTGAAACAGGAAGGGAATTCTTCGCACAGCAGTCATTCTGCGGTGTGGCATTTGTCGGTGAAAAGCTCTGCGGTCTTTATATCCTCCATCCGAATAATATCGGAAGATGTGGTCACATCTGCAATGCAAGCTATGCAGTTGACAGCGATGTACGCGGACTCCATATAGGCGAAAAGCTCGTTATCCACTGTATGCAGAAGGCAAGAGAACTCGGTTTCAGAGTATTACAGTTCAATGCGGTTGTCGAATCTAATATCCACGCAAGACATCTTTATGAACGTCTCGGCTTCATTCAGCTTGGTACCATTCCGGACGGTTTCCGTATGAAGGACGGTGCATATGCAAACATTTGTCCTTACTATCACTCGCTATAGATTATTTGTATTGAGTCCGGCTAACTTTATTTGACAAATGACTCCGAAAGCGTTATAATATTCTTTGGCAAATTGGTTTAAGGAGTAGAATATATGAATAAGGAAATTTTTGAAAAGTATGAGATCATTGATGCACATGCTCATATTTTCCCAGAGAAAATTGCAGAAAATGCGACAGTTAATATAGGACATTTCTATGAGCTCGAAATGGACAGCACAGGCGTAAGCAGCAAGCTTATCGAAAGCGGTAAAAAGATCGGCGTTAAACGCTATCTTGTGTGCTCTACAGCTACAACTCCGCACCAGATATCTTCAATAAACAGCTTTATTGCTTCTGAGTGCAAGGTACACAAAGAGTATTACGGCCTCGGTACTACTCACGCATTATCCGAGGATATCGAGGGCGATGTCAAGCAGATACTCAGTCTCGGACTCCACGGCGTTAAACTGCATCCTGATTTCCAGAAGTTCAATGCCGATTCTCCCGAAGCTTTCAAGATATACGAGCAGATAGAAGGCATAATCCCTCTTATGATACACTGCGGCGATAACAGATACGATTTCTCTGCTCCAAAGCGTATCGCCAATATACATAAGAATTTCCCGAAGCTTAAGATCCAGGCTGCTCATCTCGGCGGATATCAGAGCTGGGAACAAGCTGAGGAATACCTCACAGGACTCGATGAGAACGTTTGCTTCGATATAAGCAGCTCACTCGCCTTCCTTTCTCCTCAGAAAGCAGCTCACATGATACGGGCCTACGGCGTTGAGAAATGCTTCTTCGGCTCAGATTTTCCAATGTGGAGCCATACAGATGAACTGGAACGCTTCCTTACTCTCGGTTTCACCGAAGAAGAAAACCGTCTCATTCTTTCCGAAAACTTCAAAAGATTCTATGGTATATAAAATTAAGGAGAACTGTTCCTGCAGTTCTCCTTTTTTCTCTTGACAATTTTATTAAAATGCTGTATAATAGTATTGTTGTTTTTACGGCAACTTAATTTCAGCCGATGTGATGGAATTGGCAGACGTGACGGACTCAAAATCCGTTGGTGGCAACACCGT
>AUXO016594088.1_pt1 | contig 17824 bp, 15 predicted proteins | sample 768731 | NCBI WGS metagenome assembly AUXO01 (sample SAMN02715735, study PRJNA202380) | gut metagenome | biome: sheep rumen | host: Ovis aries | place: New Zealand: Palmerston North
GGGGTTATCTGTTGGGCCTCAGTCTGTGTATGATGTATGTGCGCATAATGTCAATGGCCTGCTGGTTGGAGCCTCCTTGCGGTATTATCAGGTCGGCGTAGCGTTTGGTTGGTTCGATGAACTCTTCGTGCATGGGCTTTAGTACTTCCAGGTATCGGTCTATGACCATCTGTGTGGTACGGCCGCGCTCGACGGTATCGCGCTGTATGTTTCTGATTAGGCGTACGTCGGTATCGGCATCCACGTATATCTTAAGGTCCATGAGGTCTCGCATCTCTTTCTTGTACAGTGCCATGATGCCTTCGATGATTATTACTTCGCAGGGTTCTACGTGCACGGTCTCCTTCATTCGGTTGGAGGTGATATAGTCGTATGTGGGCTGTTCTATTGCCTGGCCAGCACGCAGTTGTTCAATCTGTTCGCGTAGCAGGTCCCAGTCAAATGCGGAGGGATGGTCGTAGTTGATTTTCTTGCGTTCCTCCATAGGGATAAGTGTGTTGTCGTTGTAGTACGAATCCTGAGGGATGACTGCGACATTCTCGTTCTCCAATGCTTCCATGATCTTGCGTACGACGGTGGTCTTCCCGCTACCTGTTCCACCTGCTATGCCAATAATATACATGTCCTGTTCAGATTACGTCATTATACGATATATGCTGCGAATATACACAAACTTTGCTAAAAAGACAAACATCGTGATGCAAAAAGAAAGGAATGTAATTAAAAAAATATATCTTTGCGCGTAAATTATTGAAAAAAACGACAAAGTAGACAAAATATGTTGAGAATTGCAGTACAAAGCAAAGGCCGCTTGTTCGAGGACACCATGTCGTTACTCGGCGAAGCCGGAATACGCGTATCTTCCAGCAAACGAACTCTGCTGGTGCAGAGTCCCGATTTCCCTATTGAGGTCCTATACCTGCGTGACGACGATATACCGCAGTGTGTGGCCACAGGCGTAGCAGACCTGGGTGTCGTCGGGCTCAACGAGTACGAGGAGCGACAGGAACATGCCGAGATCATACGACCGTTGGGATTCAGCAAGTGCCGTCTGTCACTGGCAATCCCAAAGGCTGTGGAATATACAGGACTTGAATGGTTCAACGGGAAGAAAATAGCTACCTCGTACCCTGTTATCCTGAAGAGGTTCTTGGACGAAAAGGGTATCAAGTCTGATATACATCTTATCACTGGCTCGGTAGAAATCAGCCCGGGCATTGGTCTGGCTGACGCCATTTTTGATATTGTGAGCAGCGGCAGCACACTGGTTAGCAACAACCTTGCGGAAGTCGAGGTCGTAATGAAGAGCGAGGCTGTCCTTATCGGAAATCCGGCTATGGATACAGTAAAGCGCGAGATATTGGAGCAGCTGTTGTTCCGTATTGAGGCCGTCAAGGCTGCAGAGGGGCAGAAGTATGTCCTGATGAATATTCCTACGAACCGCGTGAACGATGTGGTGGAGGTGTTGCCTGGTACGAAGTCTCCGACTATTATGCCGTTGGCTACGGAGGGGTGGAGCAGCGTGCATACGGTCGTCAGCGAGAAACGTTTCTGGGAGACAATCAGCCGACTGAAGGAACTGGGGGCTGAGGGTATTCTGGTGATGCCTATTGAGAAGATTATACCATAATATGAGATTAGAGCTTAGAGAAATTCATAGTTCTTAAAGATATCTGTTCAAGGTGGAAATTATCGTTAGACCTAAAAGGGAGGAATACAATGTCCTGCTGCAGAGACCTCGCAAGGAAACTGCGGATCTTGAATCAATTGTTTCCGGCGTGCTTCAGGACGTGAAGGCTCGCGGTGACGTTGCTGTCCGCGAGTATGAGTTGAAGTTTGACCGTGCACACATACAGGACCTGCGTGTTTCCGAAGCAGAAATCCATGAGGCGGAATCCTTGTTGTCCGAAGATTTGAGACAGGCCATTCGTGCGGCACATGGCAATATTGCACGTTTCCACGAGGCGCAGTGTATGCAGCCGGTCAAGGTGGAGACGGCCCCTGGTGTTTTCTGCTCACAAAAGAGTGTGCCCATTCAAAAGGTAGGACTATATATACCAGGTGGAACGGCTCCTCTGTTCAGTACCGTCCTCATGCTAGCGACGCCGGCACGGATTGCAGGTTGCCAGGAGATAGTACTATGTTCGCCACCCGACATCGAAGGACGACTGCACCCGGCCATATTGTATGCAGCCTCGGTCGCAGGTGTCTGCCAGATATACAAATGTGGCGGAGTACAGGCAATAGCCGCCATGGCCTATGGTACCGAGACCGTACCGCGTGTCAGCAAGATATTCGGTCCGGGCAATCAGTTTGTCACTATGGCTAAGCAGTTGGTTTCACTGCATGATGTGGCTATAGATATGCCGGCTGGTCCCAGCGAGGTTGCTATAATCGCTGACGATACGGCAAACCCTGTTTTTGTCGCGGCAGACATGCTCTCGCAAGCGGAGCATGGCCGGGATTCGCAGGCTGTGTTGTTTACAGACAGTGAGACTCTGGCACACGAAGTGGTAACACAAGTGGATCAACAGCTGGAAGTGCTGGGCCGCAGGGAACTGGCTGCGGATGCTCTTTCGCACAGCAAGGTTTTCGTGTTGAACGATATTGACCAGGCTTTCGACATCTGTAACGAATATGCTCCGGAGCACCTTATTCTGGCAATGGACAGTGCAGTGGAGTTTGACGACAGGGTTGTAAACGCAGGCAGCGTGTTCATCGGACATTATTCTTGCGAGAGTGCAGGCGACTATGCCTCTGGTACCAACCATACTCTACCGACCAGTGGATATGCCAAGGCATATAGTGGTGTCAACATCGACAGTTTTTGCCGTAAGATTACATTTCAGCAGCTGACGGCCGAGGGGGTTCGCAGTATTGGGAATACGGTAGAGATAATGGCTGAAGCGGAGGGGCTGGATGCACATCGGAACGCAATGAGATATCGTATGGAAGAGGTAGATTTGAGTAATCAGACTGGAAGATGAATCTGTCATTAGAAAAACTGGTAAGACCCAACATCCTGGCTCTGGAGCCGTACAGTTGTGCCAGAGATGAGTTTAAGGGCAGGGATGCTCATGTCTTTCTTGATGCAAACGAGAGTCCTTTCAACAGTCCGTCCAACCGATATCCTGATCCTTTGCAGGAAAAGCTCAAGATGTGTCTTGCAAAGGTCAAGGGAGTAGCTGCGGAGAATATATTTCTCGGCAATGGCAGTGACGAAGCCATCGACCTTGTCTACCGTATCTTTTGCCGTCCGGGCATAGACAACGTGGTTGCGATGGAGCCTACATACGGGATGTATCGTGTTTGTGCCGACGTCAACGACGTGCAGTATCGTGCTGTACGGCTTATGCCAGGATATCGGCTTGATGCAGATGCTCTGCTCTCGGCTACTGACGCGAATACCAAGGTAATATGGATATGTTCTCCCAACAATCCGACAGGCAACGACATGGATCGCAATGGCATACGGCGCCTGCTTACGGATTTCTGCGGCATTGTCGTGATAGACGAGGCATACGGTGACTTCTCCGATCTGCCTCCTATGCGGCAATATATTGCCGACTTCCCAAACGTGATAGTACTCAACACTTTCTCCAAGGCGTGGGCTTCGGCCGCTATACGCCTTGGCATGGCATTTGCCAGCCGGGAGATAATTTCCCTGTTCAACAAGGTGAAGTATCCGTATAATGTCAATCTGCTCACGCAAAATGCGGCAATGGAGATACTGCAGGACATGGAGAAGATAGAACGCTGGATAAATACGATACGTGCAGAGCGCTCTGCGATATTGCCATGCTTGCAGGAGTTGCCCATAGTCCAGCAGGTATATCCTACTTCGGCCAATTTCGTCCTGATACGGGTTAAGGATGCCGATGCGATATACCGTTATCTCGTGGACAGGGGTATTATAGTGCGTAACCGCAACCGTGTGGCGCTTTGCGGAAACTGCCTGCGGATAACCATAGGTACCAAGGAAGAAAACAATGAACTGCTGGGAGCTCTGCGCAGCTTCAACTGACAGACAAGACAATATACATAATCGTGAAGAAGTTTCTGTTTATAGACCGCGACGGTACAATACTGCGTGAACCGGATGACGAACAGATTGATTCGTTCGCAAAGTTCCAGTTTGTACCAGGTGCCATCGGCGTCCTCTCATTTCTGGCAAGACATACGGACTATCGTTTAGTGCTTGTCAGCAACCAGGATGGGTTAGGTACAGCCTCGTACCCCGAGGTGGATTTCTGGCCTACACACAATCTTATGCTTGACATTCTCAGGGGTGAGGGCGTAGTGTTTGACGCACAGCACATAGACAGGTCTTTTCCTGGGGATAACCTGCCTACTCGCAAGCCTGGAACGGCCATGCTATACAATTATATCAATGACGAAGAGGTGGATATGTCTGCCTGCTATGTAATAGGTGACCGCGACAGTGACCGTATGTTGGCGGAAAACCTGGGATGTGGTTACTTATATCCTGACTGGGAGAAGGTACGCGAGATTGTCTTTGCCGGTTATCGCACTGCTGAGGTGAGGCGTACGACTAAGGAAACGGACATTTACGTCAGCGTAGGGTTGGACGGCAATGGTAACGGTACGATATCAACCGGGCTGGGATTCTTTGATCACATGCTCTGTCAAATAGCCAAGCATGGCAACATCGACCTTACCGTAACCTGCAATGGCGATATTCATGTGGATGAACATCATACCATCGAGGACACGGCACTTGCACTGGGTTCGTGCCTTCTCAAGGCATTGGGTGACAAACGTGGTATAGAGCGTTACGGGTATGCACTGCCGATGGATGATTGCCTGTGTCAGGTGGCATTGGATCTTGGCGGTCGTCCATGGCTTGTCTGGGATGCTTGTTTCAAGCGTGAGAAAGTCGGAGACATGCCGACAGAGATGTTCATGCATTTCTTTAAGAGCCTCTCTGATGCTGCAATGATGAATCTCAACATCAAGGCAGAGGGAACCAATGAGCATCATAAGATAGAGGGGATATTCAAGGCGTTTGCACGAGCTCTCAAGATGGCTGTCAGACGTGATGTGGGACATTTCAGCTTACCGTCAAGCAAGGGAGTGCTTTAGTGGAACAGAATTTCTCATCAAAACTGCTGGAACGTGCCGTAGAGGAAGTCAGCCATCTTCCGGGCATAGGTCGCAAGACAGCACTGCGTCTTGTGCTGCATCTGCTTCGTCAGGATGCCACTCAGACAAATGCCCTTAGTGAGGCTCTCACTACATTACGGCGCGAAGTCCGCTACTGCAGTGTATGTCACAACATATCGGACACACAGATATGCCAGATATGTTCCAACCCCAAACGTGACGGTACTATCCTGTGTGTGGTGGAAAACGTGCAGGATGTCATGGCTGTCGAGGCGACGAACATGTTCAACGGCCTTTATCATGTCTTAGGCGGTGTTATCAGTCCGATGGACGGAATAGGTCCCAGCAACCTGCACATACAAAGTCTTACGGAACGGGTACAAAAAGATCATGTCAGTGAGGTGATACTTGCCCTGAGTCCTACAATGGAGGGTGATACCACTGCGTATTTCATATACCGCAGACTCATTGCACTAGGCATTCAGGACCTGAGTATCACGGTCATCGCCCGTGGCGTAGCTCAGAACAACGAATTGCAGTATACCGACGAGGCTACACTGGGAAGGGCCTTGGCCGGCAGGACTCCGTTCGTGGCAGGTTAGTCGTATGATTAATACATGAATTCTAATTAAAGAGGAGATGATGATGAAGTCAAAACTCAAGTATTACGGCAACATGCTGGCCGTAGGTCTCGTTTTTGTAATACTGGAGATTTATACGGAAACACATGGGGCATTGCTCGGTGCAACGCAAGGCGTGGCATCGGCAATCTATATCTCACAATTGGCTGTCGCTGCCTTTGCGTTGCTGGCTATGTGGCTCAACTTCAATTCTCTCAGGGAAAAGCCTGCACAGGCAAGACTCGTACTGACAGCATCGGCCATTCTTGTCATAGTGCAATATTTTTTTCGCTATGATACAAATCTTCTGTGGCTTCTGCCCATGATTGCCGTAGTATATATATTCCGCTATGAAGCACTTACGCGCAGTTGAACCGGAAGACCTCGATCTGATGTACGTTATCGAAAACGACATTCTGTTGTGGAGATACTGTTCCACGACGGTTCCGTTTTCGCACTATACTCTGAAACAATATATCCGGGACAGTACAACGGATCTGTATCGCGATCAGCAAGTCCGTTTTGCCATTCGCGACGACAATGGTGCTACATGCGGTTTCCTGGACATCACCAACTTCTCGCCACGGCATTCGCGTGCCGAGGTCGGTATCGTGCTTGTGGCAGAGGCGCAGGGTAGGGGGCTTGCCACACTGGCATTGGACGATGCATGGCTGTATGCCAGACAAATGCATATACGCATGCTATATTCAATAGTGTCTGCAAATAATTTCCCGGCAAGACGACTCTTCCGCAGAGCCGCTTACCGGGAGGCTTCCATACTTCCGGCATGGCTGCAGGACGGAGACGAGACACAGGATGCTATCTTGTATCTGAAGGATTAGCGCACGTTCCCTGTATGGCATTAATTGCCGGACAGGCTGTCCTTCCTTGATTTCTCTGCTTCCTTTTGCTCTTCTTCCCAGGCTTTCTTGATTACGGCTTCCACCTCGACGGTCTGAGGTTTGCCATTGCCCCAGACTATCTCATAGTATCCGCGATCTATCGGACGATGTGCTCCGTCATAGATAAATGCCCAGACATACATGTATCCTCCATCCTTTTCCAGAATAGTCTCACTGTAGTCATATACTGGCTGATGACTGTACGGGCACAGGACGGCATAGGCGGGTTCGCCCTGTATGGCCTTGTCGTTTATCTTGACGAAGAAGAAGTCTTTATTCTTCTGCGCATATGCATTAAGTACGTTTATGGTACTGTCGTTGCTGTTGATGTTGAATTTAAGATCGTAGCCTTCCGTACCGTACCAGTCCTTTATCACATAGCTGCTGTCGTCCATCATTGTCAGCTCGACCTTGATATGCTCAGGAGTATTACATAGCTGTGCTTCGGTCTGCACGTTCCACATCGGCTGTGCCTCGAACATACTTGCCATGGCCATTATGGCTACATAGGTCCAGTGTGTTATTATCCCGGCCCCTATGCCTCCGACAAAGGTAGACAGGAATGCTTTCGGGACCAGTGGACGATAGCCCAGTGAATCCAGCGTGGCGGCATCGGTACTCAGATATCCGCTCCAGCACATTCCCATAGCCGTACATACGGCAATTGCATTGCCGTCAATTATACCCTTGGATGCAAATTCTGGAATCAGGCCCAGTGCAGCTCCCACTGCCCCCAGGGCCGTAATGGGGAAGGCGACCAACTCTGGAGCCGTGAAGCCAAAGAGCCACTCAAATACGAAGCTTATCTTGCCTGCCAGCCAAGGTAGCAGCTGTGTACCTTGAAAGGCTCCGCCGGTATACACTATTATCTCCTTACCGCTCTCGTCCAGTCCCTCGGCTGTACCTCCAAACGTCATCATCATAACCAACGTGCTGATAATCAAGACGCCTGGAATTATGGCCATTCCGATGTTAACACCGTCCTTGCCTCCGTCTAGACATGCATTCAGGACACGGACGAAAAGTGAATCCTTCGTGGTCCTGTCTCCTTCGGTCATTGTCAGGGCACCTTCCGTCTCTGCCTTATGCTCAATTGCTACGGCATCCTCGTTACGATAGTTCGGATACATCTTCAATGTAAAGTACTGCATCAGTCTGGTTGCGATGATACAGCCGCAGACAGCACCGAAAAAACCAATGAACGGAGCTGCAAAATATCCCTGGCCAATCATGAATACCAATACCAGCAACCCCATTCCGAAGGCCGTGCCGAAGTTCACGAGACTTACATGTTGATACTTCTTGAAATATCTTGCAAAGCCCTTGTCTTGGCTTAGGGCAATGATAGCGGGATTGTCACTCAGGAACGTAAGCACTGCAGCAAGTGAGGCGACACCAGGCATGTTAAACAGCGGTTTCATGACAGGGCGCAACAACTTCTGCAACAGGTCCACGACCCCAAACTCCACGAATATCTTTCCAAGGGCACCGGTAATCACACACATCCCCATCAGGTAAAACACTGTATTGAGCAACAAGTCATGAGCTGTATGCATGATCGTGTTCAACATGTTGGCAAAACCCATTACACTGCCCATGTAGCCAAACAGGGCGACAATTATCAACAGGCATGGAATGCCGTTAGGAATACGCTTTGACATATCGGTCTCTCAGATTGTTATTTCTTTAGTTCGTCTTATTATTATTTTCTTGGCTCAAGGTCTTGGCGATACGCTTGTCTGTAATTTTTCTTACAATATGTTTCAAACCGTTTAGTATATCCAGGTTCACGGTTGCACCTACATATAGTTTTATGCAATCGCTGTGCAATCCCTCGTTGGGGTGGAGACTCACTGTCTGGTCTGCCATCCTGCCCCATATATATCCTCCGACAACATGCAGGCGAAGATTTTCAGGATATTTCCTTATGGGAAAGAATTCAAGGCCGATGCTAGCCGTATGCAGGCGCGTACCCTTCTCCACATACACGTCAGCGTCAGAATCCGTATTGTTAGTGTCAAAAGTATATTTGCCTGACACCCTCACTGTCCTATGTGGTTTCACGCTTGCCTCAGCCGCCACGGTACAGTCCTTAAACCAGAAAGCCTGCCCTGAACTGGCACGGTTCGTATAGTCAAACTCCAGAAAGGCATTCTTCGAGAATAAGAATTTGTTACCCAGTGCAATATAGTTTATCCAGCGTCCTTTGGTTGTCTGGAATGCGTTCGCACTGAAAATGCTCTGGTACCATCCGTGGTTGCCATACCATATCAGGCTCAGGCCCACGGTCTTGTTGTCCCTTATGTACGTACGCATCGGAGAGTTGCACAACTGGAACAGGAGCCTGTCATTCTTGCTCACATTTGCGGCAATGCTCAGCCCCAGCTGATAGCAGTTTATATGTTGCCAGAACTCACTGCACAGATACAGGTCTATCGGTGCACGGTCGTATTCCCAGCCGCCGACGGCTACGACCTGCTTGCCGGCAGATATAGCCAGCCACTTGTTAGGCGTATACTTGATTTCCAGCCAGTCGGTGGCATCCCAGAATGTTTGGTTGGAGCTTTTGTTTAGACGTTGTCTCCAACTGTATGTCAGGTTATTGTATATCTTTCCATCAAGTTTTAGATTAACGTATTCTCCACGAAATCCAGTGCCCTCTTGATTTGTCCCTCCATACCTGTTCATGTTCCAACCGAAGCGTGTCTCTACCTCCAGCCTGCTCAGCCACGGTCCATCCGAGTCAATCTCGCATTTCGGATCATCCTGCTGAGCCGTCAGGACAGCAGGAATCGCCAGCAAGACGAACAAAAGACATTTCGTATTCATATAGTTCACCCACAAAGTTATAATTTTATTTCGTCAACACATATTGTGACACGTATAATTTTGGTAAGTAAACAAAAAAAGATGTATATTTGTAACGCAGATTAAATACATACCTTTTAAATGAATATATTGGTGACAGGAGCCAACGGCCAGCTGGGGAACGAGATGCGACTGGTGGCTCGGCATTCAGCCGACAAATATATCTTCACAGATATCAGTCAGGCAGAAGGACAGGAAACCGTTTATCTTGACATAACCGACCCTGAGGCCGTACACCGTATGGTACGTGAGTACAAGATAGATGCAATAGTCAATTGTGCTGCATGGACTAATGTGGATGCCTGTGAGACGGATGTCACGCTGGCTGCACTTGCCGCAAGGCTTAATGCCGATGCACCGGGCATACTGGCTGCTACTATGAAGGAGACGGGCGGATGGCTCGTCCATATATCCACAGACTATGTCTTTGGTACGGAGCCATACAACACTCCCTGTGCGCCAGACAGGACAGGTACTCCGACAGGTGTCTATGGAAGGACCAAGCTCCAAGGTGAGCAAAATATCATTGCCGCCGGATGCCGGCATATAATTATCAGGACAGCATGGCTATACAGCGAGTTCGGCAAGAACTTCTGTAAGACTATGCTCAGTCTCACGGCTACAAGGCCAGCAATCAAAGTCGTGTTCGACCAATGTGGTACTCCGACCTATGCCCTCGACTTGGCTCAGGCCATATTTCAGATACTGGAAGTCGTCAAATCACACGACTCCGGATCCGCCGACACCCTGACTGGTATATACCACTATAGCAACGAAGGTGTAGCCAGCTGGTACGATTTTGCACAGATGACCGCACACATCGCCGGTCATACACGGTGTGACATACAGCCATGCTACAGCAGTGAATACCCCAGTCCCGTACATCGACCGGCATACAGCGTACTCGACAAAAAGAGCATCAGGGAGACATTCAGTCTGAGCATACCATATTGGGTAGACTCGCTGCAGAAATGTATCACAAACATACAGGACTCGAAACGATGAACCGCAAAATAGCAATTGCAGGCACAGGATACGTAGGTCTTAGCCTTGCAACACTCCTGGCACAACACAACCACGTCACCGCAGTAGACGTAATTCCCGATAAGGTCGACAAGATAAACCGTCGCATATCACCCATCCAGGACGAATACATAGAAAGATATTTTCGCGAAAAAGACCTCGACCTCACAGCCACCCTCGACGGGGATGCTGCATATCGTGAGGCGCAGTACGTTGTTATCGCGGTACCTACCAACTACGATTCTGTACAGAATTTTTTTGATACACACAACATCGAAGATGTCATAGACCTTGTCCTCCGTGTCAATCCCGATGCCACGATGGTAATCAAGAGCACGATACCTGTCGGATATTGTGAGCGCCTATACCAGCGATACGGCAAGGACACTCGTCTCCTCTTCTCCCCCGAGTTCCTTCGCGAGAGCAAGGCACTGTACGACAACCTGTATCCCAGCAGGATTATCATAGGTATACCCAAGTTGTTTCAGGTTACGCATCTGGATCAGCTCACTGCTGCGGCACACGACTTCGCGCAACTCTTGCAGGAGGGAGCCGCCAAGAATGACATCGACACCCTGTTCATGGGACTCAAGGAAGCCGAGGCCGTCAAACTTTTTGCCAACACATACCTGGCACTTCGCGTAAGCTATTTCAACGAGTTGGACACTTATGCAGAGCTCAAGGGACTTGATACCAGGTCCATAATACACGGCGTAGGTCTCGATCCACGTATCGGTACGCATTACAACAATCCCTCTTTTGGCTACGGAGGATACTGCCTTCCAAAGGACACCAAGCAACTGCTTGCCAACTACCAGGATGTTCCTCAGGACATGATGACGGCCATCGTGCAGAGTAACCGAACACGCAAGGACTACATCGCCGACGCCGTTCTGCGCAAGGCCGGCTGGTACGATTACAGTACAGACAACCAGTACAGTGGTGAGCGCGAACCGGTTACTATCGGAATCTTCCGTCTCACTATGAAGTCCAACAGCGATAATTTCCGCCAAAGTGCCATTCAAGGCATCATGAAGAGAATCAAGGCCAAGGGAGCCAAAGTCATCATCTACGAGCCCACCCTCAATGATGGCACCACGTTCTTTGGCAGTCAAGTAGTAAACGACCTGGATCACTTCAAGCGGCACAGCAACTGTATAATAGCCAACCGATACGACACTGTGCTTGACGACGTAATACAGAAAGTATACACACGCGACATATTCCGCAGGGACTGACCAGTTATTATTTAGTACGTACACAATGCGAGAATACATCAAGACCATAGGCATCCTGGCCATACCGCTGGCAATATACCTTATATATGCCATATCCCCATACAACATAGACATTGCAGGCTACAGACTGCAGAAGATAGACCTCAGCGACGTCATCAACCGATCCTCTGCATCCACATTCCAGGATACGATGCAGGCAAAGACCGATTCCATCCTTGCGGCCAGGCAGGAGATGCCAGTCGATACCGCACGCAAGCGTATCCTTATCTTCGGCGACTCTATGGTAGAAGGTCTTACCCCGCGCCTTTCAGAGTACTGCGCACAAAACGGCCACACCCTGTACAGTGTATGCTGGTACGGCTCCACTACAGTCGGTTGGGTAGGGCGCCTTGACTCACTACGCAGCTATGTAGCATGGGCCAGTCCCGACTACATCATGGTATCGTTGGGAGGCAACGAACTGCAGACACGCGACATACAGCGACGCAAGCAGAGTGTCATGCAGATAATGGAAGTCATAGGCAACCGTCCCTGTGTATGGATAGCGACACCCAGCTGGGTTGACGATCCTACCATAATTGATGTCGAACGCAGCGTAGTTGGTCAGAAACGATTCTATGACTCTACAAAACTCTCTTTCCAGCGCAGGTCAGACCACATGCACCCGACTGCCAAGTCATTCAACGAATGGATGGACAGCATTGCAGTCTGGCTCAGCAGTCAGGAAACAGCACATCCTATCAGGATGGAAAAACCTGCCAAGCGACTCAGACGCATATGGAACGGCATAATCATCGGAACCGACGGTATACGACGTGGTGGAATCACACCGGTACCGCAAGTGCCGAAGAGCAATGCCGCAGCACGACCGGAAGAATCGCAAGCCACGACTGACGAGACCCACGAGTTGCCTGCTGCACAACCTGCTCCCTCTAATACACCAGCAGCACCTGCTACGACAGGAGGAACTGCAACACAAACCGAATAATCACACTCCCCCAATGCCATTCAACACGATACAGTTCTACGCAGCATTCATCTGCTTCTTAATCATATATTCCGTGCTCCGACAGCAGTCGCGCACACTTATGACACTCTATGTAACCCTTGCAGGAACATTGTTCTTCTATCATGCCAATGCCGAGATAGCGTTACTGCTTCCGGCCACGGCTCTCGTTTCGTGGAGTCTGACGCGACGCATGAGTCAGACAGCAGGATTGTTGCGCAGGAAATGGCTTGTATCAATCATCTTAATCGACTTGTTGCCACTTCTGTATTTCAAGTATACTAACTTTGGTATCGACCTTCTCAATGTCCTCCTGCAGCGCAATATACCATTCCTGGATATCATCCTGCCAGTGGGAATCAGCTTCTACACTTTCCAGGCCATCAGCTATACTGTAGATGTCTACCGCAAGCACTTCCAGCTTGATGTCGATTTCCTCGAATACCTTTTCTATCTCAGTTTCTTCCCACTGCTGCTTGCAGGCCCCATCACACGAGCGGAGACCCTCATACCACAGCTACGCCGCCACGCACCCGTAGACCCACGCATGCTCAGTCTCGGTCTTTTCCTCATCATCAGCGGTATCATCAAGAAAAACATCATAGCTGACTATATCGCCCAGTACAACAACTGGATCTTCAACGACCCACTCATGTACAGCGGATTCGAGAACCTTATGGGTGTCCTTGGCTATACTATACAGATATACACAGATTTCAGCGGTTACAGCGACATGAGTATCGGTATAGCAGCCCTGATGGGATTCCAGTTGCGCGATAACTTCAACTTCCCATACCAAAGCCTCAACATTACCGAGTTCTGGCACCGCTGGCACATATCACTCTCCACTTGGTTCCGCGACTACCTATACATACCACTTGGCGGAAACCGCAAGGGCAGCCTGCGCACCTACTTCAACAATTTCCTCACCATGGTAGTGGCAGGGCTGTGGCACGGCTCTACACTCATGTATGTCCTGTGGGGTGCACTGCACGGAGCAGCACTCGTCCTGCACAAGTTCTTCAAAAGACACCTTCTCGACCGTATCGGTAACCGCTGGTATATACACATCTTCAGCTGGATACTCTTCTTCATGTTCATACAGGTAACATGGGTTTTCTTCCGCTCCCCCGACATGGACACCGCAATAAAGATATTCACACGCATAATTGACGATTTCGACATAGCATATGTTCCAGTATTCCTCAAGGCACGCCCTATGTGGAGCGTCATAGTCTTTTTAGCATTACTGCTACACGCTGTCAGGGAACGCCATTACCATTGGCTTCAGGAGCACTTCATCCGCCTTCATTGGATTGTCAAACTTGCAATATTGTTAATAGTCATACAACTTGCCATACAGTTCTATACATCAACGGTACAACCTTTCCTGTACTATCAATATTAAATAGATCCCCCCCCCACAAAAAAAATAAAAAATGGTGAAAAATGATTTTCACCATTTTTTATATCTTCATTATCTGATTTATTATAGGGGCGGAAGTTGTATTCTGCAAAAAATAGCGGAAAGGTATCTCACAATACCACTCCGCCAAGATCTTTAACCGCACCAACGCGCAGATTGCGCTGTGTCTCTTGTATATGACGTTTTCCCCGCTTACCCTAAGAATTCATTGATTGCAGGAACTCGTCGTTGTTTTTAGTATCCTGGATTCGCTGTTTCATCTCAGTCATTGCTTCGATAGCATTCATGTCAGAAAGGAACTTGCGCAGAATCCACATACGATCCAGTGTCATGCGATCCTGCAGGAGGTCGTCACGGCGAGTGCTGCTCTGTACAATATTGACAGCAGGGAATATACGCTTGTTGGCAAGCATACGGTCAAGCTGAAGCTCCATGTTGCCTGTTCCCTTGAACTCCTCAAAGATTACCTCGTCCATCTTGCTGCCTGTATCTGTCAGTGCGGTTGCAATGATGGTGAGCGAGCCCCCTCCTTCGATATTGCGTGCAGCTCCGAAGAAGCGCTTGGGTTTGTGCATGGCAGTTGCCTCGACACCTCCGGAGAGAACCTTGCCACTTGATGGAGCAACGGTATTGTATGCGCGTGCCAGTCTGGTTATGGAGTCAAGGAAGATTACTACATCGTGTCCGCACTCGACCATGCGCTTGGCTTTCTCCAGCACTATACCGGCTATGCGTACGTGGCGCTCTGCCGGTTCGTCAAATGTTGAAGCAATAACCTCAGCCTTTACGGTGCGTGCCATGTCAGTGACCTCTTCCGGACGCTCATCTACAAGGAGCATCATCAGATATGCTTCCGGATGATTCTTTGCAATCGCATTAGCAATTTCCTTCATCAGAATTGTCTTACCTGTCTTGGGTTGTGCCACGATAAGTGCACGCTGTCCCTTGCCTATAGGTGCGAACAGATCGACAATACGGACAGACAGTGGATCGTTCTGTCCGCTGCACAAATTGAATTTCTCGTCTGGGAAGAGCGGCGTGAGGCTTTCAAATGGCGAACGATCGCGAATAATGCGTGGATCGCATCCGTTTATGCTGTGTACACGTCCCATGTTGTAATAGGCATCGCCAGTGTTTGGCATGTTTACACTGCAGCGGACAACGTCTCCCGTCTTCAGTCCCAGGTTTTTTATCTGCTGTCCAGATACCAGGATGTCGTCAGGTGACGGCATATAGTGGTAGTCGCTGCTGCGCAAAAAACCGCGTCCATGGTTAGTGTCGATCTCCAACACTCCTTCTGCAATAATATTGTCTCCGAATGTGTACGTTGGACGCTGCTGTCGCCTGCTATCCTGTTGGGCTGCCGTTGTATTGGATAGTGGTGTTGCCACAGAAGTCTGTATCTCGGCCAATATCTGTTCTACAGGTCTTATATCCCGGATAATGCGGAAAGGCTGAACAGGCGGTTCTGTAGTCTTCTGCTCTTTGGACTTGCGTATCCGTTTTTGCGGAGCGGGTTCAGTAGGTTCAGCAGGTTCAGCAGATTCTGCCTTCTGTTCCTTAGATTTTCCTCTTGTATTATGCTCCTTAGGCTCTTCTGTCTTTTCAACATCGGCAGCAGTCTCTGTCTTGGGTTTGCGGCCACGCTTCTTGGGTGTCGGTTCTGCCTGAGTAGTAGGTTCAGTCTTCTTTGTCTTTGGCTCTTCGGCATTCTTGACAACGTCAGCAACGTCAGCATTCTCGGCTTTAGGCTTGCGTCCGCGCTTTTTGGGCGTAGCCTGCTCGCTGGGCTGTGTTGAAGGTCCTACCATGCTCTCGGCATCTATAATATTATAAATAAGGGTGGTCTTGTCGTTGCTCTTCTCAGCACCAATCTTTAGTGCAAGAGCCAACAATTCGTCCATTGTCATGGACTCCAATTGAGTCTTTGTGTGCATAGATTCAGGCTAATTAGCCTCTGTTTGAAAAAATAAATGATTTGAATATGAATCAGACGTAATCTGATTGTTAGCGTTGCAAATATACTGCTTTTTCCTGTATTTTGCCGTTTTCCATAAATATTTTTTGTAGTTGATATACATTTTATATAATTTTGCACTTATGAATGTTCTTTTGCAGGCACAGGGTTTGACCATGCATGTCGGAGACAGGACCTTGTTCCATGATATCAGTATGAGTGTTGGAGAGGGCCAGCGCATTGGTCTGATTGCACGTAATGGTACAGGCAAGACCACATTGCTTAACATATTGGCAGGTGCCGATACGGCAGATTCAGGCAAAGTCATCGTGACCAGTGGACTGCGAATCGGATATTTGCCGCAGGAACCGCAATATCCGATGGAACTGACAGTGTTGGAGGCATGCTTCTGGCACGCACGACAGAATCAGGACGATACAGAGGAGGCATTGGCCCTTGAAGTTCGCAGCATGCAGATTCTTGACAAACTGAAGATTGGTGATACGTCTCGCAAGCTGAACGTACTGAGTGGCGGACAGATGAAGCGTGTAGCCCTTGCTAACGTGCTGATACAGAATCCCGACCTACTTATTCTGGACGAGCCTACCAACCATCTGGATCTGGAGATGATAGAGTGGTTGGAAGGCTATTTGGGACGTCAGTGTGTGTCACTTATTATGGTTACCCACGACCGTTATTTCCTGGACCGGGTATGCAATATGATACTTGAAATGGACGACGAGACGCTATACACCTATCGTGGGAACTATGCCTACTATTTGGAGAAGCGTCAGGAGCGTCTGGACAATGTACGTGCAGAAATAGCCCGTGCCAACAATCTGTACAGGTCGGAACTGGAATGGATGAGATCCACTCCACAGGCACGAAGCCACAAGGCGCGCTATCGTGAGGAAGCTTTCTACGAACTGGAGAAGGTGGCAAAGCGTCGTGTCGGGGAAGAGAATGTGCGACTTAGAGTCAACAGCACATACATAGGTTCCAAAATTTTTGAAGCCGAATATGTCTCCAAGGCATTTCCTCTTTCAGATGATAAGGGAAATGGTGACAGCCTCACTATCCTCAAGGATTTCTACTATAACTTCTCTCGCTACGAGAAGATGGGAATAGTCGGCAACAATGGTACCGGTAAAAGTACGTTCCTGAAAATGTTGCTCGGAATCGTTGCGCCGGACAGCGGACGTTTCGTGATTGGTGAGACAGTCAAATTCGGTTACTTTAGCCAGGAGCCTATCAAGGTGGACGAGTCAATGAAAGTCATTGATGCCGTACGCCGAGTCGCGGAATACGTAGACCTGGGTGGCGGACGCCATCTGACGGCCATGCAGTTCCTGCAGCATTTTTTGTTCCCCCCATTGCAACAGCAGAACTATATTTACAAACTGAGTGGTGGTGAGCGCAGAAGACTTCAACTCTGCATGGTGCTTATGCAGAATCCCAATTTCCTCATTCTGGACGAACCGACCAACGACATGGATATTGTCACACTGCAGGTCTTGGAGGAGTACCTACAGGATTTCAGGGGATGTGTGATCATTGTCAGCCATGACCGCTATTTCATGGATAAGGTGGTGGATCACCTGCTGGTATTCAAAGGAGAGGGAGTGATTGACGATTTCCCGGGGAACTATACTCAGTACAG
>AUXO018146902.1_pt1 | contig 17824 bp, 20 predicted proteins | sample 768731 | NCBI WGS metagenome assembly AUXO01 (sample SAMN02715735, study PRJNA202380) | gut metagenome | biome: sheep rumen | host: Ovis aries | place: New Zealand: Palmerston North
CTGTGTGAGCATGGACTTTCCTCAAGAGACTCAAGATCTCCAGCGTTTGTCTATATATTATTAATTATTTTTCTCTTCTGAATTGTTATTTCTTGATTCATAAACCATCTTCTCTAATTGAGATAAACGACGAATAATGTCCACATTCGTAACTTCTCCGCCTGCTTTTGTCTTAGAAGCAACTTCAACACTCAATTGAGAATTACGCAATTCTTGTTTTAACTGCATAATTTCTGAAAGTAAGTCTGTCTTTTCTTTTTCAAGATTATTTATAATTTCAAGAAATTGTTCATAGTCACCAATGATATCATCCAAAAAGCGATCTACTTCCGTCAAACAATATCCTCTCATATCAATTTTAAAATTTTTTTCAAGGATATCTTGAGGTGTAAGTTTTATTTTATTTTGATACATTTTATCACCAATCCCTTACATTAGTATTATGGCATTAGTTCCTTATTTTGTCAATTGGTATCCCCTTCTTTAAACATTGAATCGATAATTCCATAGATGCTTTTTTAGACTGATAAATCATTTTATTGATAATTTTTTGAATATCTAAATAATTCAATTTTTTCATCACCCAAACCATCATAATATAGAAAAGAAAAAAAATCATAAAACCGACAAAAGAAGAAATAATAATACAAATAAAAATTTATGGAAAAAAGGAAAAAAATATAGTATAATGAAACATAGGTGATGAGATGAACTATCCAGGTGGTATAAAAAAACAAAATGAGAGTTCCGTTACTGCAAAAAATGTCAGTTATAAAAACAGAGGAATGACATTAGAAGCAGAACTAAATACTTCGAATGAATATTACCGTGGTATAGACAAAGCTTATATTTATAAAAAGCCTACTCCTATCAAAATTACCAAAGTGGACTATCCTTCAAGAGATAAAGCTGTAATTAAGGAAGCTTTTTTTACTATTCCATCCACTACCGATTATAATGGATTATATAAAGGAAAATATATTGATTTCGAAGCCAAAGAAACCAAAAGTAAAACTTCCTTTTCCTTAGAAAATATTCACGAGCATCAAATCAAGCATCTAGAAAATATCGATAAACACGGAGGAATTGCTTTTGTAATAGTAAGATTTACAACTTTAAATGAAACGTATTTACTGATGACAAAAGATTTATTAGAATTCTTACAAACAAGCAATCGAAAATCTATCCCAATTGATTTTTTTCGGGAAAAAGCTTATCAGATAAAAGATGGATATAATCCAAGATTAGATTACTTAAAAATAATAGACCAAGTAATTGGAGGTATTTAAATGCAAAAAAAGAAGAAAGAGATTAAAAAGAGAAGAAAAAATAATACAGAACGAAATGAAATAAAGAAGAAAGTTCATAGTAATAAAATGAATATGCATATGCGAATTGCTGCTTTATTAGCAGCCTTAGCAGTAATTGTAATTAGTTATATGACATTAGGAAAAATGTTTGCTTTACTAGTTACCATTATAGTAGCAATTATCATTGGTATTGGATTCCTTCTAACGCAGAAAAAACGTAAAAGAAGAAAAATAATCAATATCTTGTTAATTCTTATTCTAATTTTAGGAATTTTAGCATTAATTGCTTTTAGTGTATTTGTAATGTACATCAAATCACAGGCAGATCCAAAATATTTAGTAGAGAATCTGAATACCATTGAAGTATCGCGTATTTACTCTAGTGAAGGATACGAAATTGCTAAATTAGGAGAAGAAACTCGTGAAAAAGTTACCTACGAGCAATTACCAGAAGTTTTAGTAGATGCCATTATTGCCACAGAAGATTCCAGATTCTTCCAACATAATGGATTAGATGCTCCAAGATTCTTGAGAGCAACAATTGGACAACTTCTTGGTCAGTCTGGTGCCGGTGGTGCATCTACCCTATCCATGCAAGTTGTTAAAAACAGTTTTACGGATAAATATGGGAAACTAACTCATGGAATTCCAGGTATAATTCGTAAATTTGAAGATATTTATTTAGCAGTATTCCGATTAGAAAAAGATTATTCAAAAGAACAAATTATTGAATTCTATGTTAACAACCACTTCTTAGGTCAAAACATTTATGGAGTACAAGAAGCATCTGTTGCTTACTTTGGAAAAAATGTTACGGACTTGAACTTAAGTGAAGCAGCCATCTTAGCCGGTATGTTTAAGTCTCCAAATGCTTATCGACCAACCGTTAATCCTGAAAATGCTGCAAATCGTAGAAAAACCGTTCTTTATCTTATGAGAAGAGCTGGTTATATTACAAAAGAAGAAGAAAAAATAGCGAATGCTGTTCCAGTAGAATCCATTGCTAATACCTATGATTATTCGAATGCGAATCCATATCAAGGTTACATTGATACCGTATCAAAAGAATTAAATGAAAAATATGGAATCGATCCTTATACAACTCCATTAATTGTATATACAAACCTAGATATAAGTCGTCAAATGGCAGTTAACTCAGTACTAAATGGAGAAACATATGATTGGATTGATGACCGTGTTCAAACTGGTGTAGCTGTTATTGAATCTGAAACAGGAAGAATCTTAGCAATCGGAAATGGACGTAATATTAACGGACGTGCAACAGGTCAAGCAAAGCAATACAACTATGCCACTCAAATTAGAAGACAACCAGGATCAACTGCAAAACCTTTATTCGACTATGGTCCAGGTATTGAATACAACAACTGGTCAACCTATCAAATGTTTGATGATGCGCCATATTCTTATTCAAGTGGTCGTTCTATTAAAAACTGGGATGGTGGATACTATGGATGGATTACTCTACGTAGAGCATTATCAGCCTCTCGTAATATTCCAGCATTAAAAGCCTTCCAACAAGTTGATAATGATAGTATTGCTCACTTTGTTACAAGTTTAGGAATTACTCCAGAAATATGTGAATCTGGCTATACCTTTGACCGTGACATGTATAAATGCGTTAATAAAAATGATAAGAGTGATATCCATGATACCATTCGTCTGCACGAAGCCCATTCCATTGGTGCCTTTACAGGAGTATCTCCATTAGAGATGGCAGGTGCTTATGCAGCATTCTCAAATGGTGGATATTATAATGAACCATATACTGTTTCTAAAATCGTATATCGTAAAACAGGAGAAACCTTTGAATACAAATCTGAAAAGAAACAAGTAATGTCAGATGCTACAGCCTTCATGATTTCAAGTGTTTTACAAAATGTTGCTTTAACAGGTGGAACACCTTACAATGTAGCATGTAAAACAGGTACTACAAACTTTGATGAAAAAACAATGGATGATTATGACATGCCTTGGGATGCAATTCGTGATTCATGGGTAATTGGATATTCAACCAAAACTACCATTGGAATGTGGTATGGATATGATGACTTTACCTATGACTCCATCCAACAAGGATATGTATTACATAACGTTCCGGCAACCATTCAAAAAGATTACTTATTCCGCGCTTTAGTTAATTCTGGAGCTATGGAAGCAGATCGTGCTGCCTTTGTTCAACCAGCTAGCGTTGTTCAAGTAGCTGTATCATCAGGAAGCAATCCTGCAAAATTAGCCGTTCCTGGTGGAGAAGCAACTTACGAATACTTTAAAAAAGGAACAGAACCAACGGAATATGATATGTCTAAATATCGTTTAGCTGCTCCAGGAAATTTCAAAGTAACCGATGCAAACGGAAAAGTTACTCTTTCATGGAATGGAGTATCTCCAGGAGAACTTGGTAATCCAAACCACGGAACATTCGGTTATAATGTTTATAAAGATGATGTCTTAATCGCATGGACCGATAAAACAACTTATAGCTTCACTCCAGATGGAAGCGTTTATGGTACATATAAAATTGTTGGAACTTATAAATCATATAACGAACTACAAAGTGATCCTGCAATCGTTCGATATGAAAAACCAAAAGAAGAAGACAAAGACAAAGACAAAGATAAGGATAAAGATAAGGATAAAGAACCAACAGAGAATGGTGACAATTCATCCTCAACTCAGAATCCATAAGAAAAGAAGAACTAAAGGTTCTTCTTTTTTTCACCACAAATATCAACTAATAAACAATTCTGGCATTCTGGTTTAATAGCCTTACAATGATATCTTCCAAATAATACCATTTGTAAATGTCTCTTCCCCCATACCGTTTTATCAAACTTTTTCATAAGCTTCTTTTCTACTTGTAAAACATCATCCTTGCGAGAAGCTAACCCAAGTCGCTTGGAAATACGCTCTACATGAGTATCAACACCAATAGCAGCATCCCCATAAAATTCACTTAAAAAGACATTCGCTGTTTTTCTTCCAACCCCTGGAAAAAGAATTAATTGTTCCCGACTTCTAGGAACAATTCCTTCATAATCTCTCAATAAAATAACCGCAATATTTCGAATATAAGACGCTTTTTTACGAAAAGAACCAACTGGCCGTATAATATCTTCTAAATCGGCTATAGAGGCCTTAGAAATATCTTTTAACGTGGGATACTTCTGAAACAATATATTAGTAACTTGATTCACCCTTTTATCGGTCGATTGAGCACTTAAAACAATGGCCATCAAAAGTTCATAGTCTTTTTGATAAGACAATTCACATTGAGGATTCGGAAATAAAGAATCCAAATAATCTTCTATTCTACTCGTCTTCATCAAACCAATTCCAATCCACAATATCCAAATCTATATCAGTATCTTTTTCCTTTTCTGCATTCTTCATTCTTTTATTCCTCATAGATTCTACATCTTTACTGGTCTTAATATTATGTTTTCCCCATTCATATAAAATCTTATCAATATATCGTAAATTAGAAACTCCATTAAATACCGCTTCTTTCAAAGCTTCTCGAATTAATTCTTCGGAAATATTACTATCAAGCCAAGCTTTAATAATTTCATATTCCATAGAACTCAAAGTTCTACCAAATTCTTTTTCAATAACTTCAAAAATATTAGAATGATCCGTTTCCTTTTCTTTATTAACTTCTTCCACCATAAAAATACCAATCTTCTGATAGAAATCATCTAATAAAACTACTTCTTCCATAAACCCTTTTTCATTTTTTAAAACTTCTACACGTAAAAATTTCTTATCAGTCAAAGAACTAATAAGCCCCATTATCTCAGCTAATTCCATATCTAGTTCTTCTGCAAAATGTCCAGGATCAAATAAACACTTATTTCCTAAATTATATAAATACATTAAAAAGACAAATTCCCCTAATTCAAGAGATAACTTTTTATAGTTTTTTAGAAAATAGATTGGAACAACCATATTCCCATCTTTAATAATATCCATTAATTTAGAATTTTTCATGTAATCCTCCTTAAATAGTTTTATTTTATCATAGAAAAGAAAAAGAATCTATTTAAACAAATTCGATAAATCAGATTCTCCTTCATCATTTATTTGGCTTTGGTTTCGAATAGATTCATCAAATTGGAAAGCATCATCCCCTGCTCTAACATCATCTTCACCAAAATTAAAATCATTTTGAATTTCTTGATTGGAATAAGCTAAATTACTCGAAACCTTATCTCGAGAATTATGATCTAGATAATCATTCGCAATATTAGATCCATCAAAATTTCCACTAGAATCTAAATTACTATAATAATCAGACATAGAATAGCTCTGATCCGTTGGCTTTTGCATAGCAATTCTAGGATCATAATACAAAGTTTCATAACGTTTGGTAATAAGTTTAAAAGCAATAACCAAAAACATAAAAAGTAAAACAACTAAATCTACCATAATAAAGAAATTAAAGTTAAAAAAGAACAATATAACAGAAATAATAGTATATCCTACAAAGTACTTTGCTATAACAGTTCCACATAGCATTTTAGCAGCAATATAAGCATTAGCAATTGGAACATAAGCCCAAGGGGAATACTTTAAGAATAATTTTTTATGGAATAAATTAATTACTACTCCAAAGGTTATTGCGATAAAGAATACAATAGCCGCTGTAACAACAATAACTTGTAAATCCGCATCTCTAAAATATTTTAGAATATCACGGAAATGATATCCAGGTTTATGTTCAGGAACAACACTTCCACCATAAATCTCCTGAATCGTCAATCCTTCATATTTAGAATATCCACCAATTTGACAATAATCATTTTCATCCATAACTGCGATATAACGAACATCCGCAGGTGCTTTTCCCTCTACCATATAACGAGGCGTTACATTAATAACAAAAGGAGAAGCTTGCCCTGGCAATAACTTAAAGCCATTATAATCACTACTTACATCTTTATCCGTACAGTAAGTTAAAAAACCAATATTAACACGATTAGCATCAAATAACAATATATTAATACTAATTGGTTTCTTAAATTGCGTCAAATTCGTAATAGATTGAAACTCAACAGAGCAGTTTCCTCTCTCATTCGGAGTAGAATGATAAGTAAAATCTGTATACTCAAATATCTCCGTTTTAACCGTTGCTGGAGTATCAGCAGGAATCAATATATAAGTATCATAGTTTAATGCAGATACAGAAATAATGCTGCCAAAGAAATAATATAGAAGCAATACATAACTAAGAATTTTCTTCATACTCCACCTCTTTTCTAATGATATTTTTGAACAATATAGGCTGAAATATCATGTTCTGTATTATTTAATCGATGATATAGTATTTCTCTTTCAATATCATCATAGATGTCTTTTAAATATCTTCCCGGTTTTTTCTTTAATAACTTCATAATAGTAGAAGCCTCAATTTGAATCTCTCTCCTACTTTTAATCACAAGATTATTGTAAGCTTCCGTAATATTTTTTAATTCTAATCCTTTAATTTCTCCAGCCACACTATTAACATACAAGCCATAAGAATACAAAACCATAGGATCATAATTGTTAGAATTCATAACAGCATGAACATCTTGAATCAACCGCTGTTCACTCTTACTAAAAGGATACTTAGAACTAGCACCCAATATACTCCAAATACCAATTAAACTAATAGTATCGGTCTCTAACAATTTAGAAAGATTAGGTATTTCCAGTTCTTTTTCTAATCCAAAATTCAAAAGAAATTGGACTCCTTTTTTACAATTAGAACTAGTAAAAATTTTATCTAATTCCTCTTTTTTTCGATAATAAGATAAAGATTTTAATAAATGCTTCGTCTTAGGAATAGCTTCTATAATTTCAGAATCCAAAGAAAAATCCAAAATCGTAGCAAATCGAATGGCGCGTAAAATACGTAAACAATCTTCATTAAAACGATCCGTAGCATTACCAACTGTTCTTAAAACACGCTTCTCCAAGTCTTCTCTTCCATGTAACAAATCCAAAATGTCACCATTTTCATCCATACATAAAGTATTAATCACAAAGTCCCTACGTAGTAAATCTTCTTCTAAATCATCTATATATTTGATTTCAACCGGTTTACGATTACCAATATAAGCAATTTCTTTGCGAAAAGTAGTGATTTCAAATCGAATTCCTTTTAGTACTACGGTAACAGATCCATAGTCTTCATTTGGTAAACAGCTATCCTCAAAGATTTCTTTAATCTCTTTCGGTGTAGCATTAGTAGTAATATCAATATCATTCGATTCTATTCCTAATATATAATCACGAACAAATCCACCAACGATGTAGGCTTTATAGGAACGAGTCGTTAATTCCTTCAGTAGCTTTAAAGCAACCTCAAGCATCGTATCACCACCTATCATTATTATACCATAAGGGAAAAGAAAAGAACCTAAATAGGTTCTTTTTTTTAATACTTTGAAAATTAGTTTACAGCATCTTTTAAAGCAGTACCAGCTTTGAAAGTAACAGCTTTTCTAGCAGCAATTTTAACTGTAGCTCCTGTTCTAGGATTACGTCCTTCACGAGCAGCTCTCTTAGAAACACCGAATGTTCCGAATCCAACTAGTGGAACTTTGTCTCCTTTTGCTAATGCTCCAGTAATAGCAGCAAAAGTAGCATCGATTGCTCTAGTAGAGTCAGCTTTTGTTAATCCTGTAGCTTTAGCAACAGCTTCTACTAATTCAACTTTTTTCATAAATATTTACCTCCCTATGTAAATTAAGCATTATATTATGCTTACAAATTAAAAGTATCATAAAATAAAAGGAATTGCAACAATTAACGCTTAAATTTACTAAGTTTTTCATTAATTTCTGTTAAAAGAGCAATTATATGTCCGATAGAGAAAATAACAACAGAAATCAACAATCCAATAAACCAAACACTAATCATTAAAGAAAAATTAAACTTTGTTACGACACAGATGTCAGAATAAAAATAAGAAGTTGCATCACAAGTAGCAAATAAGTTTCCAAATATAATTCCTAAAAAGAAACAAACAATAAAAAGAGCCACTGCAAAAGACTGATAAAAATTCAATGTGTAGTTTTGCATTTCATTACGAACCGAATGAATTTTTGGAAAATCAACCTTTTGTTTTGAAATATCATCAAAAAAGTTCATAATTACTTCTCCCCTTTCTCATGTTTGAAATTTTTACGTTTTTCCTTCTTAGGAGCACCTTTTTTTTCTTTAGGAGTATTATGGATAATTTGATCGGTTGTATGATTAATAACTTCGTCAATACCCTTCTCATCAATAAAATCATTTACTTTATCTTCTACTGTATTAGAAGCCCCAATAATTTTATCAGTAGTATTATTGATAACTTTATCAATTCCTTTCTCATCAATAAAGTCATTTACTTTTTCTTCTATGGTATTAGAAGCATCCATAATCTTATCATCAATTTCCGTCTTATCTAATACTTCTTGAACATTTTCATGTACTTTTTCTCGAATATCATCAAAATTACCTTCATTATTAGAATCTAATTCCTTTTCATCTAAATAATCATGATATAAATAAATATATCTGCCTAATAATAAAATATAGAAACAATCTAAAATGGAAATAATAACACCTCGAATAACAACCGTACTAATTAGATTAACGGCTAACAATCCACAGCTAACCACAACAATAGAATAGTAATACCAATCATTACTCAATTCATTAAAAGGCGAACGGTGAAGATTGAATTCCTTCCATAATCTAGTATCACGGAATAACGTATGAACCATATATAAAACAAATAAGAAATTCTCAATAAAACTAAGTATAGTATTCAAAGAAAATGATTGAATAACCGTTAAGAAAGAAGTAATCATCGCCAAAAAATAAATAAAAATTAAGAATACATTAAAATAATTAAAATATTTCTTTCCAACAGGAAACTTAATAAAGCAAAAATAAATCAGTACTAATAAATAAACCGAATTATGATTTAATATACTCTCAAATAACTCGATTGAAAAATTAGTAGGAGCTACAAAAGACTGACTACATACAATAATGATTAAAATAATGCCAATCAATAAAGTAGTTATGGTACTAGCATTATCATACCATTTCATCTTGGACTTTTTTTCCATATTATCACCCTCAAAATCATTATAACATCAAAAAGAAAAGTGAGATAGAAGAAACTAATTTTATTTGGATAAGTTGACAATCTATGCTATAATAAAGGCTGAATGGGAGGGGATTATATGAAACTACCTACCGTTGCCTTAGTAGGGAGACCAAACGTAGGCAAAAGTACATTATTTAATAAAATTGTAGGAAAACAAATTTCCATCATTGAAGATGTACCAGGAGTAACCAGAGACAGAATCTATCAAGAAGCAGTCTATAATAATAAACGCTTTTATTTAATCGATACTGGTGGAATTGATGCCACAAAAATGGATTTTAATAGTGAAATAAAAATGCAAGCAGAAATTGCCATCAAAGAAGCAGATATTGTAGTATTCTTAGTAGACGGAAAAGAAGGGTTAACCGCCAATGATCGACTTGTTAGAGACATCTTACGAAAAAGTGAAAAAAAAGTAATTGTCGCAATCAATAAAATGGATGTAAAAGAAGCAAAAGAGAATCTATATGACTTCTATGAACTAGGCTTTGATACATACATTCCTATCAGTAGTATTCATAATATTGGATTTGTAGAATTGATGGATACCATTACCATGAATTTCAAAGAACAAGAAGAAACAGAAGATACACGTATTAAGTTTTCAATTATTGGTAGACCAAACGTTGGAAAAAGTTCCTTAATGAACGCACTTTTAAATGAAGAAAGAGTCGTTGTATCTGACATTGCTGGAACAACAAGGGACTCCATTGACTCAGTTTTAAAATATCATAATGAAGAATTTATTATGATTGATACCGCTGGTATGAGAAAAAAAGGAAAAGTATTTGAATCCATTGAAAAATACAGCCTATTCCGTTCTCTAAAATCCATTGATCGAAGTGACATATGTTTAGTCGTGATTAATGCCGAAGAAGGAATAACAGAACACGATAAACATATTGCGGGATATGCCATTGAAAGAGGAAAAGGATTAATATTTGTCGTAAACAAATGGGATACGGTAAAAGATACAACCATTAATGAATTTGAAAAACAAATGCGTGCAGAGTTTCAATTCGCAACTTATGCACCTATCGTTTACTTATCAGCTCTTACAAAGAAAAGAATTCATACACTAATGCCTGAAATCTTAAGAGTAAAAGAAAATATTAAAAGAGAAATAAAAACAAACATCTTAAATGATGTTATCCAAGATGCTTATCAACTAAACATCCCACCTTCTTATAAAGGAAAAAGATTAAAAATTTATTTTGTATCACAAACCGGAGTAAATCCACCAAAGTTTACTTTCCGTGTTAATAGTAAAGGGTTAGTCCATTTTTCTTATGAAAGATATCTAGAAAACAAAATAAGAGAAAATTTTGATTTTACAGGAACCCCTATTACCTTACAATTTAAAAACAGGAGTGAGGAAGAATGATTATTGGAAATAATAATGGAAACAATCGTATCAATAATGGAGATAATTTTCACTCAAATTTTGAACAAAGATTCAATCTAATAAAAGAAGAAGGACAAAAATCCTTAGAAAGACAAAATCCTTTTTCTAAACCAGTAACCAATAATCAACATCCAAATATCACAAACCAAAGAGAAATGGCAGATCGCAGTTTTGACATTCTTCAAGAAAGATTGAATAACGGTCTAATTTCATTAGAAGAATTCAATCGCAAATGCAACCAATTAAATAAAACAAGACGAAAATAAAGAAAACTTCCTACATATAGTATGGTAGGAGGTTTTTTTATGTGGAAAGATTCCCTATTTCATAAAATAGAAAATAAAACAAAAGTAAAAAAAGAAACCATTCTAGATTTAGCCAATAAATTAGCAAAAAATGGAAAAGATGAAAAAAGTATAAGAGAAATAATTCAAACATTAAGTCAGTTAACCGGTAAAGAAATAAGCAAAGAAAAAGAAGAAGAAATAATAAAAACAATCCTAGAAGATAAGGTTCCAAAAAATATTGATACTTTTTTTTAAAAAAGACTATAAATTTAGTCTTTTTTACGTTATAATAATGATTAGAATAAGGAAGTGTGTATATGGCAGATATAATTAGTCAAAATAAAATTATTATTATTCCAAGAAAAAAATCATTTGTATACTATTTAGATACAAACAATTCAGAAATCTATATACCAAGAAAACAATATGAAGCATGTCGATCTCTAGGAATTGAATGTGAGGGAAAACCTAAAATAATTCATGGAAGAAATTGTTACTCTATTGCGGAAGAACAGTTAAAGGAATTAGTAGAAAAAAGTGAATTTATTGGGATTGAACAAAAAGTACAACTTGAGAAAAAACAAAAAGAAGCTCCTAAAAAAGTAGAAAAAACAATCATTGTATATCAAGATGCCAATACCAAAACACTATATATACCTACCAAATACCTTGGAGAAAAGAAAACAAGTTCTAGAATCATAATGGATAAACCTTGTGTAGTAACAAACGAACAACAACTAGAAAAAATGTATAACACAAGAATTATTCTAGTAAAAGTATATACAAAGCCAAATAAAGCTCTTGAAATTATAGTTGCTTATATCGGTAATCGATTATTCATATCAGAAGAAATCGCTCTTGCCTTTTTAATTGATACATCTCTTAGAAAGAGAATTCGAGTAGATGGAGAAATGTTTGCGGAAATAGCGCCTCAAGAACTAGATTATATTCAAGAGGATTTAAAACAAGAAGGAATCACAATTGAGTTTAATCATAAAGAAATAATGCCAGTAAAAAAACCGCAACCAGTAGTAGAAAGAACCTATCAAAGATAAAAGAACAGATTTTGTTCTTTTTTTTATTTCCTATCATAAATATTTAGAGAATAAGGAGATAAAAAATGGAAAAATATGAAATCATTAAAAACATTGCCAAACGTAGTGGTGGAGATATCTACTTAGGAGTAGTAGGAGCCGTACGTACCGGTAAATCTACCTTTATTAAAAAGATGGTAGAAACATTAATCATTCCAAATATGGAAGATGAATATGAGAAAAAAAGAACCTTAGATGAAATTCCACAAAGTGCAGCAGGAAAAACCATTATGACCACAGAGCCAAAATTTGTACCAAACAATACCGCAAAAATACAAATCGATGATTTTACTTGTAACATTAAATTAATAGACTGTGTTGGCTATATGATAGAAAACGCTATAGGAGCGACGGATGAAAATGGTCCTAGAATGGTAAAAACTCCCTGGTACAATGAAGAAATACCATTTATAGAAGCTGCCGAAATAGGAACAGAAAAAGTAATTAAAGAGCATTCTACCATAGGTATGGTAATCACAACGGATGGATCCATTGGAGAATTCTCAAGAAAAGACTACATAGAAGCAGAAAAAAGAGTCATTCAAGAGTTAAAAGAAATTGGGAAACCTTTCATTGTAGTATTAAATACAACCCATCCTACTCTTCCAGAAACAGATCATCTTGCAAAAGAATTAGAAGAAGAATATAAAGTCCCAGTATTACCAATGAACATCGAAGATATGAATGAAAAAGATACCATGCAATTATTAAAAGAAGCCTTATATGAATTTCCAGTATTAGAAGTAAGAGTCAATATGCCAGAATGGATTTCAATATTAAATTCAGACAATAAAATCAAAAAGTCTTATATCAACTCCATACGAGAAAGTGTAATCGAAATAGATAAAATAAAAGATGTAGAAAAAATCACCGATCATTTCCTAGAAAATGAATATATAGAAAAAAGTTATTTATCCAACATAGATACTTCAACCGGAACTATAACAGTAAATTTAACGGCTCCCGTAAAACTATACAATGAAGCATTAAAAGAATTAATCAACGTAGATATTCAAAGTAAAGCAGACTTACTAGCATTATTTCAAGACTATAATACTGCCAAAAAAGAATATGACCAAATGAAATACGCTCTTAAGATGGTAAAGCAAACTGGTTATGGAATTGCTACTCCGGGAGTAGAAGATATGAAACTAGAAAAACCAGAAATCATCAAACAAGGTCCAAGATATGGAGTAAAATTAAAAGCTGTTGCTCCATCTATTCACATGATTAGAGTCGATGTAGAATCCACCTTTGAACCAATTATTGGTAGTGAAATTCAAAGCAAAGAACTAATTGATTATTTAACAAAAAATCAAGATAAAGATCCAAATGAAATATGGAAAAGTGAAATCTTTGGAAGAAGTCTAGATTCCATAGTCCAAGAAGGAATCCAATCAAAAATTAATCTTATGCCAGATAATATCAGATTTAAACTTCAAAATACTCTAACAAAAGTTGTAAATAAAGGAAGTAATAATGTAATTACCATTGTCATATAAAAAAGGATATTCATAAATATCCTTTTATTTTGTATTTAAATCTTGAATCAATAAATTATATTGATTATAAAGTTCCGTATCAGTAAACTGTATTTCTTGATTTTCTACTTTCCAATCATTAGGATGATCTTTTAAAAAGTTCAATATCTGAATACTAACATCCATTTTATGATTAATGGAAGTTCTAGTTTGAATTAAATAATCTTCCACCAAAGAGAAATCTTCTTTCATAGGGGAACTTCCCATTAACTCTTGATATAACTCTTCATAATATGAATGAAAAACTTTATGATCTATATATTCTCGAATAGTAGAATCGTCCAACCGATTCATTAACACATCCATATTATTATTAAATTTCAATTGCGTTCTAGTGAAATAATCCAAAGTATTCACAAAGTTTGGACCATCGGCTACATAATTATCAACTGATAATGCTTTTGTAAAACGACTATCCTTCGTAACAGACAAACAATCTTGTAATAAAGAAGCGGAATCATCCAAATATTCTTTAATAGTCTCTTCTACAATAGCATATTCCCCTCTAGTTTTAATAGGAGTTTTATAACGATCCGTAGCCATATCCATTTTTGCAAGATTCAATATTTCTTTTTTTAAATCATTAGCCATAGTAGCTTCTCGAAATAAAACATATCCAAAAATCAAACTAATATTAACAAAAATAAAAGCCACAATATATAATATTTTACGTTTCAAACTCATACTATCACCTACTTTATTGGATAAGATTGTTGATATTTTTCTTCCATCTCTAATCCAAAAACTAAATTACCAAAATCCAACCTTTTCAAGATCTCATCAAAAGAATGATCTACTAGAGTATAATAGTCTCCATCTTTATACCTTATTTCTTTTGAAAAAGATAGGACTTCATAATCATCAGCTCGAAAAAAGATAGGAAAATCTTTTTCACTCAACTGGAAATCAACAGTACTTCGATAAAGAGAATCTTGAATTTTTTGCATTTGCAAAAAAGTACCTAATGGATTGGAACAATAAATACCTTTATAAAAACCATTTAAAGATAAATCCTTTTGATGTTTCTTTAAAAAAGAAAGAATCGTTTCAATAGAATAGTTCTCCTTTAAAAGGAAAAGAATGAAATGATTATCGGAAAGATTTTTCCATTTCATCGCATCACCCATATTAATATATGAAATAGGACTCTTTTATATCAAACTTTCTATTTTATTTAATACTTCTTTAACGCCCAACTTAGAAATACTAGAAAAAACTACCAAATCATCCCCAACTACTAAATCCATAGTATCTAATAATATTTTCAAGTTCTTTTGTTTCTTGCCACCACTAACTTTATCTGCTTTCGTTGCGATTACGGTTACTGGCAAATTATAGTATTTCAAAAAGTTATACATTAATAAATCGTCTTCTGTTGGCTTATGTCGAAAATCCACTAACATAAAGACACGTTTTAATTGCTCTCTTTTTTCTAGGTATTCTTCAATCATCATACCAAACTTTGCTTGCGTCTTTTTATCAGTTGCTGCATAACCATATCCGGGAACATCAATAATATAAAATTGATCATTAATACCATAAAAATTAAGGGTTTGAGTTTTTCCAGGTTTTGCAGAAGTATAAGCCAAATTTTTACGAGAAAGAATGGTATTAATAAAACTACTTTTTCCAACATTACTTCTACCTACTAATAAAAATTCTGGTTTACCATCTTCTGGATATTGACTACGTCTTGTCGCAATAATATCCAAATTAGCCTCTTTAATTACCATAATTATCCCTCACTTATTTCTTGATTATAGTTAGCTAATAATAAATCCAAATCTTCCATTACAGCTATAGCTTCTTCCAAAGTTTTTGTTTTAACTCCAGAAGCAAATTTATGTCCTCCACCATGGTGCTTTTCTGCAACTTGATTAATTTCAGGACCACGAGATCGGATGGAAACACGAAATTGATTATTCTTTTTATCTTCCGTGATGGTTGCCCAAACTAAAATCTCTTTTATATAATTAAAATCATTGATCATATTACCAGCAGCAGCACTATCAACACTTAATTCATTGATAACATCATCCATAATAACAACGTATCCTAAATGATTCTCGCTTACCTTCATATGAGTGGAAAGATATCCTTCTAAACGCACTTCATTTAAAGGTCTAAGATATAATTTTTCATAGGCCTTTGATAGATCAAAAGGATATTGATCCAAGTAATAAGAAATCAATTGAAAAGTACTTGGAACACAACTATTAAATAAGAATCGATTAGAATCAGACACCAATCCCATATACAACAATTCGGCAATAGAACTATTACATAATAATTCGGTATCACGTATCATTTCCATTATGATTTCACAAGTAGAAGTCTTTTTTTCATCTATCATTTCAAAATCACAAAATTTTTCAATAAAGGGATGATGATCAATCTTAATCGAATACTGAAAATCACTAGTACTTGCAGAATCAACTCTTTTTTGATCAGGGGTATCACATACAATCAGCAAAGCATTCTCATATTTTTCTAGCCTATCCAAACGACCGATAGGAATAAACTTAGCACTTCCCGTACCAACAGCACTAACTTTCTTTTCAGGAAATGTTAATTTAATGCTATCTCGTAAAGCCAATTGACTACATAAAGCATCTGGATCCACTCCAATATGACGAGCAATAACGATTGTATCATATTCCTTAATTTTATCAATTATTTCTTTAAACATAACAGACTTCCTATCTATTTATTAACTTATAAGTATCTCTAACGATCAATAAATCCTCATTCGTTGGAATTACATAAACATCCATTGAAGAATCATTAGAACTAATTTTTGCCATGTCACCACAAATATTATTTTGGTTAGAATCAATTTTTACACCTAAACAAGCTAATTGATTACATATTTCTTGGCGGATAGGAATACATTCTTCCCCTACTTTGCCAGTCAAAACAATAGCATCAGCACCACCCAATAAAACATAATACTGAGCAATATAATTCACAATACTTCGAACATATTTATTTTTGGCAAGAAGAGCTTTTTCATCTCCTGCATTACAACGTTCTAAAAGATCTTTAATGTTATCACTATATTCACTTAAGCCAAGTAATCCACTCATTTTATTCAAATCATCAACGACTTCACTAGCATTTTTTCCTTCTCGCTCCATAACAAACGGAATAATAGAAGGATCGATATCTCCACTACGTGTTCCCATAACAACACCGGATAAAGGAGTAAATCCCATAGAAGTATCAATACATTTCATATCTTTAATAGCACAAACACTGCTACCTTTTCCCAAATGGCAACTGATAATCTTGAAAGAATCCCTACCTAAGATATCATGCACACACTCAGTCACATATTGATGGCTGATACCATGAAATCCATATTTACGAACTCCATACTCTTGAAACCAACGATAAGGCACAGCATATAAATAGGCTTCAGCACCCATCGTTTGATGGAAGGAAGTATCAAAAACACAAACCATAGGGATCTCTGGTAAAGCATTATGAAAAGCCTCAATACACTGAATCTCAGCAGAAGAATGCAAAGGGGAATTGTCCTTTAGTCCAATCAAACGTTCCATTACATCCTCATCTATTAATACACTAGATGAAAAACAGTCCATTCCCTCAACAATTCTATGTCCAACTCCATCAATAGAATCCAAAGAAGGTATAATACGTAAATCGATTAATTTCTCTAATAAAAGATTAACAGCTTCTTGATGAGTAGCAATTGAAATCTCCTGAGTAATTCGATTATTATGATAATTCATTTGATATTGACTTCCCTCAAGACCAATTCTTTCGAATAAACCACTGGCAATAACAGATTCATGATTCATATCATAAAGAGAAAATTTTAAAAAATTGTTACCAGCATTAAGAGAAATAATATTCATAGTTGTCTACCTCCTATATAAACTCACTACTATTATACTATAAAAAGGAAAAGAAAAAAAGAGCGTATTTCAAGGATAAAAAAAGAATGCAAAAGCATTCTTAATTAACGATAACACGTATAACATCCTGTACAATAGG
>AUXO016819100.1_pt1 | contig 17820 bp, 29 predicted proteins | sample 768731 | NCBI WGS metagenome assembly AUXO01 (sample SAMN02715735, study PRJNA202380) | gut metagenome | biome: sheep rumen | host: Ovis aries | place: New Zealand: Palmerston North
AATTATTAAAAAGATGTTGACAACAAACAAATACGGAGGTATATTATGAACAAACAAAAATACACATCTGCGAACACATCAATTAATTCAACAAAACTTCCGGCAATTTACAAAATGATTGCTGATCGAATTAGCGAAAGCGACCAGGTTATTGATTATGGTTGCGGAAAATACTTTGATAATTATGATTTGCCTGAAAATTTTCACGGTTATGATCCTTATAATCGTCCCGACACTGAAGTGCTTGATAGAGATTACAATGTGGCGTTATGTTCAAATGTACTGAACGTAATCATGGAACGTGAACAGCGCATTGATTTACTGAAAAAATTAAAAGAACTTGCAAATAAAGTATTCATAACTGTTTATGAGGGAAACGGATCTGGCGTTGGCAAGGTAAGTAAGAATGATTGCTATCAGCTTAATCGTAAGCGTGGCGATTATATCCCGGAACTTGTGGAAGTATTCGGTAAAGGCAATGTAAAGTATATTAGGAAAGGATATTTTGAATGCTGGAATGGAGGTGTGTTATAATGAGAAAGCAGCGTTATATGGATCAGTCAATATTTATTTGCCCTGTATGTAATAATCAGTTTCCGATTATGAGAAATCATGGACATCACAGAGAAAGAGGTCATATTAAAGATATATGGTGTCCGTTTTGTAAAGAAGATAGGAAATTTCAAGAGATTAGACGAAGAGATTTTGTTATGACGGCTAATGGTTCTATTATTTATATGTAAAGGAGATTATAATGGCTGTATTAATTGGATTTGTATTAATTATTGTAGGTTTCTCGATTCTCAAAGATAAAACTGTTCCTGGTTTAGCCATGATTATTTTTGGAACTGCTCTGCTAAGTGCAATTGCTAATATTTATTGAATAAGAAGGAGAGGTGATAAAATGAATGGTATTGAAACATATGCAAATAAGTACGATATAAAATGTAGAAAAAGAATTGCAAAATGTAATGATGGTTGGATGTTAAACGGATTTTATAATTCTATTATATATAAGAAATCATATGCGACAGCATATTTATATCTGAGTTATGTAATTAATTTTCTAAAATCTATTGAAGATGTAACAAAAATTACGATTGATGATTACTATTCATTTTTGGCTACTCAGAAAAATAAATCATCATCTGCACAAATAGATGCATATCATGCTTTGCAGCACTACTCAAAATATTTAAAGACTCGTGGAGTGTGTGATGACTATATGTCATATATTGATCGACCTAAATTTATTGAGACACAGGAAACAAAAGAGAAAAGAGAAAAAGGATATTTAACAAAAAGCGAAATAGATAAAATGTTCTCTACTGCGCTAAATGATTTATCATGGAGAAAACGTGCAGATTGTTGGAAGATAAGAGATACTGCTATTTTAGCGATTTTTATAAATACTGGAATTCGTTGCTCTGCGATGTATAAATTAGATGTTGAAAATGTTGACTTTGATAATCTTACAATATCTGTACTTGAGAAGGGATATGTATATAGAAAAATATATATATCTGAACAGACTGCGGACAAGATCAAAGACTGGTTATTCTATAGAAATGAATTAATGTCCGAAAATCCAAATGAAAAAGCATTAATAATATCTCGTAATCGTCGCAGAATGGAAACTGAAAGTATTTATGCTACAATAAAAAAATTAGGAAAGGATATTACTGGTAAAAACATTACTCCTCATAAATTGAGAGCAACGTATGGAACTTGTTTGTATGATAAAACGGGGGATGTATATTTTGTACAGCAGTGTATGGGACATTCTTCACCTACAGTAACAGAGAAATATATCAGAGGTAAAAAGAACGAGACTTTGCGCAAAGCGTCAGAAATTATGTCTGACTTTATGGAATAAAGGAGGCTATTTATGGGACTGTTCGGATTTTTTGCAACTATGGTTGGTCTTGGTGCAATGGCTAAGGACGGAATTGAGAGAAGTATTTCATCTAGCAATGCACATGAAAAAGCAGTTGCTAACAGAAGCGATTGGTATTTTACTGGGAATGGCGCTCAGATGAAATCTACGAAAACAGGTAGAGAATGCTATATAGATAGAGATTATAAAACTGGTCATTGTCTTATCAGAGACTTGAAAACTAGAGAAATTATTGTTGATCAAACAGCAGAAAAAGTCAAAAAGGAAGAGGCTGAAAAGCGCAGTAAACTACCAAAACAGTGCGTGTTTTATCATATGCCAGAAGAGAGACCGGAAGTATATATATCTAATAAATTGTCTGGGTATTATAAACATAGTAATTCAGATGAACGATTTGATGGTGTTAATGAACATTCTTTGTTTTTTAAGGCACATTTAGAGGAAACACCTCATGGTAAATATCCTCATCGAATTTGGGTGGATAATTTTAAAGAAGCATATCTTATGGATGGAACAAAATGGACAATCGATAGGGCCATTAAGCAAGAAAATGAAAACAGATATAATAATGCGATCAAAAATGGTGATAAATTTTGGCAGAAGGTTGTAGATGGTAATTTTGCATTCTGTCATTTGGGGACGGTTAAAACAGAACCTTATTATCGTAGTGTTGATACGGATGAATATTATATATATAACCGGATAAAGGAATATTTTATAAAAGCGAAAAAAGATATAGTAAAAGAAAATATTGCACAGCCGCATCATGAGCCAGAGTATGTCTTTAAAGAAGTTTGGATAGAAGATGATGATTGTCCTAAACTTAATTTGGATGGTAGTAGATGGTATGAATGATATCAATATTAAAATGATAATTTAACAGGAGGCATATATGTAACATTAGCCAGATAGTGTAATCAACCAAGCATGTTTAAAAAGAAATCATTTCTAAACGAATTTTTACAACAAACAAACTTCAGTGATCAGTATAGCTATTATTTATAAATGAAATATTAAAAAGAAAAGGAGAATAACTATGGCAGCAAATGTAGAAACAATGTTTTATGTAGGCGAAACTCCCTGGCATGGATTGGGACAGAAAATTGATACTGCACCAACAAGCGAAGATGCGATCAAGGTTGCCGGACTTGATTGGGATGTAATTCCGAAACCCATCTATGATGAACTCGGGAGAGAAATCCCTGGGTACAAGGTAAATATGAGATCGACAGATAATAAAAATCTTGGTATTGTAACGAACCGTTATAAGATCGTACAGAATAGAGAAGCGTTTGCATTCACAGATGCTCTTCTCGGTGAGGGAGTACGATATGAGACTGCCGGATCTCTGGCTTCCGGTAAAAGAGTTTGGTTACTTGCAAGAATGGAGAACACAACATTATGCGAAGAGAATATAGATCCTTATCTTGTATTTACAAACTCCCATGATGGAACTGGAGCCGTTAGAGTCGCGATCTCTCCGGTGCGTGTTGTATGTCAAAATACTCTTAACCTTGCACTCAGTCAGGCATCTCGTCATTGGTCATGCGCTCATAAGGGAGATATTCAGAGCAAACTTGAAGAAGCTAGATATACACTTGCGAGTGCCAAGCGTTATATGGAGGCGCTTGAGGAAGAATTCGGCGAACTGAAGCTCAAGAAAGTAACAGAAAAACAGGTCCGTGATATGACCGAAGCGCTTCTCCAGCTTGAATTCAAGAATCTGTATACAAAGGCAATCAAGACTGGCAAGATTGTTGATTTCAAAGAAGCCGCACAGCAGCAGAAATTCGAAGAGAAACTTAATCGTAAGAGAACTGACATTCTCAACATCTATTATGAGAAACCGGATCTTGTAGGAACAGAACATACTGCTTTTAGGTTTGTTAATGCTGTCAGCGATTATGCGACGCATACATCTGATCATAAGCAGACCAAGAATTACCAGGAAAATCTGTTTATGAAAACAGTTGATGGTCACAGCATGATTGATAATGCTTATAGTATTGCAAAGGCAGCGTAAGATGAAAACCGGATTTCATAGGGAAATCAAATGAGTAAACTATTTGAACTACATCAGCTACGACCAGAAGAAGTAGAAATTTCGGTATTCGCAAAAACCAATAAAGACAAGGGTTTGATAAATATCGTGAACACTGAAAGTCAAAGAATGCTGAAAAATCTTATAAAGTTGGCAGAAATTAATTATTACAGTAAAAATAGTATACGATGAAAATTATATTTTATAGGGAAATCAAATGAGTAAACTATTTGAACTGCGCCAGCTACAATCCGTTATAGGAGGTTGAAATGGATTTTAAAATCACTGAAAAGGCTCTAAAAAAACTTCTTCGTGATTATGCATATAACTATTTGGTATGTGAAGAATATGAAAAAGAAATAGAAAATAGTATGGATTGTGATATAGATACATATCATGTATATGCTGAGGCTTGTTGTAGAAACGCCGAAGATTGGATGAAAGCAATTGGACTTCATCCGGAAAGTAATTATGTAAAATCAATTATTGAAGCCGAAAGGAAAATTTTTCGTGTGATTGATGATCTTGATGGTATTGTTTTTGTTGACAATCAAATTGCAAAACTTCGAGAAGGTTTAAATGCTGTGATCAATGTTGATTATGATACAGATCAGTTTATTGTTACCGCAGCATGTGAATATTGGGTGGACAAATATTTAGAAGCCAGAAAAGATTCGTTTCCAGAAGAAATCCCCGATATGGAACTGGTCGATCATACAAGGGATATTTGTAACAAGATATGTGGTAAGTATACTTCTTTAGAAGAGATAAACCAGATGATGGAAAAGTATTTTGTTCCAGGCACATGGGAGATAATGGCATGACAGATCATGAAATTAAAGTAATGTTTTCCACTGAAATACTGAGGAACTTCAATGACATTTGTTCGGAAATGTGCATAAGAAGAATTCTTTTCTCTGATGGAAACGAAATAAATTGGCAGAAAGCATATGAAGTTGCGGTAGAGGAAATGCCGGAACTGAAGAATTACAAACCAGAATAATATATAAGGAGAACAATAATGAGACTCTGGCATAAAGACCTGATTCCCATCCTTCCTCGTAAGCAGTTGCTCTCTCAGTGGAGAGAGTGCTGCTGTATAGCGAAAGCAATAGCTACTAATGGAACACCAAATCATATTCTTGTAAATAAAGTATTGGAGTATCCAGAATCACAATTCAACGTATATGCTTTGCATATAGGCAAAGAAATGATAAAGCGCGGATATAAATGTGATTGGAATAAATTTACGCAATGGCGTATCAACAGAAATTATGATTGGGAACTGGCAGATATATTTCACGGCTGGCATAACGAACGCTATCTCCGGCAGTGTTATTATAATCTTGAAGAGAAATATGATTGCGGTGGGATAAGTGACGAAGAGTGGGATAAGATATATGATTTTTGCGGAGGTAAAATATAATGTTATGGGATAAATGGTCACACACAAGGAAGGTTCGTGCATTATCTACAATGGATGAATATGTTAGAACTCATGGTGATACAACAGCGTATAATTATTGGTGCGATAGTATTAAAAAGTTAGAAGCGAATACGAATGTTGAAGAAATCTATGAAACTATTGCAGATAATGATGAGTTATTCTCTAATGCATTGTTTGTATTTTATATTGCTGCGACTACGGATACGTCATGGCTTGATCAGGTAGCAAAAGTTATGATGAAAAATAAATAAAAGGAGTTATAATTTATGCAAGGAGCAAAACTTGTTGGCGGAAATCCGGCAAACGGAAGAACTGCAAATGATTATTATGCTACAAACCCGGAAGCGGTAAAGATGTTAATTTCCGCACATGATTTTAAAGGTAAACATATTCTGGAGCCATGTGTTGGTGCTGGGCATATAGCAAATGTTTTAACAGATGAATATAATGGAGAAATAACAGCAATTGATATTGTAGATCGTGGCTATCCGAATACAATTGTTACAGACTTTCTCAAATGGAAATCTAATAAATTATACGATACAATTATTACAAATCCACCATACTCTTTGGCGAATGATTTTATTTATCGTTGTATGGAATTGCTTGAACCAGATGGACAGTTGGCTATGTTTTTGAAAATACAATTTTTAGAGGGAGAAAAAAGAAAACAATTATTTAAATTATATCCACCAAAATATATTTATGTCTTTAGAAAGAGAATGTGTGTATTTAGTAACGGAATTGAGCTTGACCCATCTACTGGTAAAAGATGGGCGACCACATTATGTAATGCTTGGTATGTATGGGAAAAAGGAAACAAGTCTGAACCTATAATTAGATGGCTATAAGAAATTAAACAAGAAATGGGGCGATATCCAATGCACTATGGTAAGTTACAAATATTAAACAAGTCATTGCAAGAGAGAAAACAATATGCTAGAATAATAGAGAAAGGAGGATACAACCATGTTGTATGGCACCAAAAGCAAGCAAGACCTGGATAGGTACGTAGAAAAACTTGTATCCACAGTAACAACCAGAAAAGCGCGGCGCGATCTTTACGATCATCTCAAGCGAAAATTTGACATGTCCGAGTCTCTTTCCGCAGACATAGTAACGTTTAAGAAGGATATGGCAGAGTTTACGCCGTTTCAGTTGTTTGCGATAGTGTATTGTTTGAAGCGAGATGATCTCGGTAAGTTTTTTACGCAGAATGAAATAGAGCAATTGGCTGGAACAAAGATGACGGTACCAAAAATAAAACTACCGTTGCAACTCCAAATGCTGAAAGTTGCGGATAATCAATGGATTGGAGCAACGGATCTCCAGTGGATTATGAAGCTACGTGAGGCCCAGATGCTGAATTATGATGAGAATGAGCAGAGGGCGTTGCGGATTATTAAACGGGGAGAAATTGAGATCAGGAAACCATATGTCAACCGCAAGGCAGTAGAGGAAATACGTGAGTCCATGGAAAATGGAACGTATATCTCGGATGCTATCACGCTCAATATGACCGATGGTGCGGAATATGAATATGATGATAAATCATGTACATTAACAATAGTATCCTTGCCAAGGAACATGTTTAATCTGATCGATGGCTATCACAGAACTCTGGCAATGAGCGAACTTCATCAGTTTAATCCAGAGTTTAATTTGCCGATGGAATTGCGGGTAGTATGTTTTACAAGAAGCGAAGCCGAGGCATTTGTATTCCAGCAAGATCAGAAGACACTGATGAAAAAGGTGGTTTCCGATAGCTATGATCCGAATACGATTACAAATCGTGTAATTGTTAGGATCAATAAAAGTTCAGAGTTCCTGCTACAGAATGAGATCAACAGAAATGGCGGCAAGATAGATCAGTCAAGGTTCGCAAAACTGATTGGGTTTTATTATCTGCCGGAACCAGTACGTAAGGCAGACCAGCCAAGGTTGATAGCTAAAATAGCAGATGACTTAATTAACAAGTTCAACACATTATTTAATCAGGTCCCAGAATTGATGGATGGAATGACAATGCAAGATCTATTTACTGCAATGTTTGTATTTTCGAAAGACATTGATAGTAATAGATATGGAGAACTGTTTAAGTATTTATTATCCGATCTGGATAATGAAGAAAAATATGCATTAATAGTAAATTCAAGCGGTAAAGTTAGGCGTAAAGGAATTAATATTCTGGAAAGCAAATTTTCAAAATGGAGGTAAATATGTATAACGAGGAAAGAAAGCAGCAATACCTTCAGGAAAAATCTGCAACGTCTGTTTTAGCGGAAAATTTGCGGACTGCTATGGTACTTGCTGAAACCAGGGAAAAGGAATATGACCGCGACATGTGTGAGTGGACAGCAAGTGAAATCGAATCATTCTTTAAGTATTACTCATCCACCAGTGTTCAGACCTTAGTACAACTTAAAAATAGTCTAGAGGGATATACTGATTGGTGTGTTAATAATGGTCTGGTTAGAGATAATCAAAATCATTATAGAGATGTTACCGTGGAGATGTTATGTAATTGTATAGACCTAAATGGGCTAAAGAAAACGGTAATGTTCAGGAAAGATTTCTTAAAGGAAATTAAATCACTGCCAAATTTTAGGGATCAATTTTTGTTACTGGGGCTATATGAGGGAATTAGTTCCAAATATATAGACCAGGTAAAAATGTCTGATTTTGTTAGAGATATTATTGTGCTACCAAACGGAACTAAGCAAACCGTATCAAAAGAACTGCTGCATATAGCCAAACTTGCGGATGAAGAAGTTGATTGTATGAGCATGGGGAGTCGATACAGAGATGAATTTGGCTATACAAATCCTGGGTCGATTACATCGAGTGCTCGGGCCAGCTTCGCAGACTCATATCCATACATGGACGGAGACACTTTGGTTAGGGACGTTGTAGCTATAAGAAGACCAAAGGCAAATCCAAGAACAGGAATTGCATTGATCGGAATTAGAATAAGGCAATGCAACAAGTTTTTAGGAGTTAATTGGACAATTAAAAACATTCAGGAGTCTGGCAGACTTCAGATGATTTTAGACTTGTCGAAGCAATTTAACACAACGCCTGAAAAGTGTATTACTGATTTCAACATAAGGCAGATACATGAGTCAAGGTTCGGTAAATTACAGCAAGTTAGCAGCTATCTAATGACTTATGGAAAACTACTTGAAGATATATGCGAATAAATATTGTTGAAAACTTGTTTATAAGAGACTTAGAATTCTCTTGTAATCCTGGAGATATGGTGGTATAGTATTAACACAATCGAACGAGCGTTCGAATATAAAGGTAAAAAGAAACCGCCGAGCGGCCACTCAACGGTTTCGAAGAACAAAGTCGCTTACTTGATGTGGAAGATAATCAATATAGGCATACTTTGTGTATATATAATAACATATGATCAGCGCAATTGCAACTAACATAAAACAATATATTCAAGAGGGGAGATAAGCCTTATGAAGAATTTTGTTAACGCTATTGAAGAAGTTATTAACCAGGGTGGAGAGTTAGCAATTAGCAGATCCAGTAATTGCGAAAGTTCAATGGAAACAATTGTCCCCATCAGTGTTGATTTGGAAGATGATGATAGTGTTTATCTGGTTTCTACGAATGGAGAGTATAGATTTTATATGGGGGCTATTAATTACGACGAACTGAATGATGAATATTATTTTTTGTTTGGTGATACAGAAATTACTATTGGGGTTGCATAATATGAAGCTGTCATTATGACAGCAATCCGATTAATAAATAAAATATTAAAAGGTATTGACAAAACAATTGCGCTGATTGTATAATCTTGAATATCAATTATTAATCACCAAAGAGAGGAGAAAACAAAATGGCTAAACCTGGAAACAAGAACAACAAAGAGCATTGCCAGAAATACAAGACTCAGGGAAGAAGAGAGAAAAACAAGAGACTGAAACAGGAGCGAAACGAAAAGCGCATTGCGAGATTCGCAAAACGTAAAGCTGAGGGTAAAGGCTTCTGGGGAAAAGATCGTACTCACACAGAAGATCCATCTGGATCTAATGTTACCGAGAAGGAACTCTTCCGAGATTATGCCAATGACCATCGTCTTCCGTATGCGAGAGAAACAAGTGTTTTTCGCAAGTTGGCAAACAAGATTAATGGAGAAGCCTTGGAACTTAAGCACAGGATGGAAAAGATCGGGGAGAAAAATGGCAAAAAGAAAACAAAAGAGGAGTAAATCTCCTCTTGTAATAGGGTTCTGTGCTTGCAAAAACTGTGGTTGGTCCAGTGGGAAGTTTAACTGGCATACATATTTTAAATGTCCAGAATGTGGATGCGAAGAATATGTAAAGGAAAACATTTGGGGAGAATATAATGAGCCAGAAACAAAAGAAATCGTTGATGATCGTGATATGTTGGCTGTGTCTGGTGGTTGTAGGGAATGTGATCTATCTTGGCTTCGCGAGTGAGGGATTGAGATACATCTTATATGTCTGGGCGCTACTTGTCTTAGGGGAGAGATTTGTATCATGGTTAGAGAAATGATCGTTAGTCTAACACGATTCGATTGGGGTATTGCAATACCGTTTTTAATTTTTGGTCTGGTATCAATATTAATTATTAAAGATGTAAACATTGATGTAGAGCAGCAAAACCGTGTCTTAGACAAATCAGAAAGGAAGTCTAGATATGAATAAAGAAAAATTGTTTTATCAGGCAGAATATGACAAGTGGATGGCCTCGAATATGAGAAAAGCTAAAAAGAATTTTTTGCTATTTTCCAGGATGATTTTTAAAAATGAAGAAGAGAGGACAGAACCATTAAAAGGAAAGTATTGGCGATTAGCATAATGCTAATAATTTTTCTCAGCATGGCGGTTTCCGGCAAGACATTATATATAAGCAGCAGAAATGGTGTTAACTTACGGTCGGAGCCGTCTACTGAGTCAGAAATAATAGATAAATTAGATTTTGGAACTGCTTGCGAAAAGATTAAAACTCCATCGCTAAAAGGAACTGGATGGAGAAAAGTAACTGTTGATGATCAGGTTGGATATGTAATAGTTAAATATCTACAGAAAAATAATCCGCTTGATGAATTTGAATACCTTGGTGATTGGATGATCACCGCTTATGCGGAAACAGGATTTGCATGTGCTAATGGAAATTATCCTAGTGTTGGATATACGATAGCGTGTAATTCTTTGGATTTTGGAACAGAAGTTTATATTAGTGGAATAGGTTTTCGGACAGTTGAAGACCGTGGGCCTGGGCATCTGGGATCTGAATGGTTAGATCTTTATCTGGGAGATCATAGTTCATGTGTCAATTTTGGCATCCAATATCATGATGTATATATTGTAAGTTATGGCGAAGACTAATTTTGAATTTATAACTGAAAGCGAAGATACATTGGCTCAAGTAATGGCATCGGCTTTTATTAATGGAATTGAATTTGCTGTTAGGAATGGGATAGATGCTAGCAAGGATTATATTAATAGTTATATTGCAATTAGGTGTTTGATTGATGAATATAAAAAGACTTTAAGAGAAATTAAATATGACTACTATGGTGTAGTGGGTTAGGGGTGAAATAGTGTGGTAGATAATAGTTATAGAGAAATGACAGACGAAGAACTTTATGAATTGTCATTACAAAAAGATAAACGTGGAAGATACACGAGAGAAGCCGACTCGGCATACATAGAAAGGCAGCGAAGATCTGGGTACATACAGTACGGTGGTGTCGCTACAAGATGTAGTAAATATCAGAATGACATAGATTATTATGGATTTTGTGAGGTTAGTAATCGATGAAAACTGTGATCAGGTATGGAATTTTTGAGAGTAATAGTAGCAGTGAGCATTCCATTTGTATTACTAAAAACGACAGACATGTTGGGCCAAAAGATTTTATTTATGATGGTGATTATCCAGAAGATTATGTATACCTCAATAAAGACGGAGAATTATCATTTCTTAACGATGTAAGGGAAGGATATGGTAGATATCCATTCAAAATACTTACAACCGTAGAAGACAAACTCCAGTATGCGATGTGTTCATATCTTGGTCGGCTTTATCCAGATGATCCAGAATTTGAAAAGTTATATAATATGTTTGATGATATGGTGCGTGAAATAATTCCTGGTTGCACTGGGCTAAATATTCATAAATATGATTTTGATTTATATACAGATGTTGATGGAAACGAAATCCTCCGCAAAGACCTGAAATATGACCATTGGGATAAGGAAAACGATATTACTGTTTATTATTATTTAGATAAGAATGGAAATAAACAGATTGCAAAGTTAAACGAAGAAACATATATGGATGCTCCAGAAATTGGGGCTATTGATCATCAGAGCAACGGATTACTCCAGAATTTTCTTAAAGATAAAAATATCGATCTCAAAGAATTTTTAACAAACAAGAAGTACGTCGTTGTTATTGATGGTGACGAACTACAGGACTTTCGAAAGTATTTAAAGAGCGGATTTATAAATAAAGATTTTATAACAGAAATCTATGGTAATTATGGGGCAGATCCAGAGTTTCAGGAATGGTTAGAAGAGCAAAATTGACAATGAAAGGAGAATTTCATGAGAAGTATAATTAGGTCAAGTGTCTGGGAAACAAATTCTTCGGCGAGTCATTCATGTATTATATTAAGCGAAAAAGATATGCAGCGATGGGAAAAAGATCCAAAGCTATACGCAGTAAAAGATATTTGGTATTCAACGGTGAGAGACGCTGGGTATCCTCTTAATAAAACGAAGTTATATACTAGAGATGAAGTCCTTACGTATTTAAAAAATAGAGATTATAATCCTAATCTATATGATGGAGACTTTGAGGAATTTATTCGCGATGAAGGTTTTATAACATTTCCTGACTGGCAGGAAATAGAACTTGAAGAAGATGAAGAAAAATTTGCGACCCCTAGTGGAGACAAGATGGTTATCTTATGCAAATATGGTTATGATTTTTAAAAGGAGAATGACATGAAAAGCAGTGATAGAGATAATATATTTGAAACGAATTCTTCTTCTGTTCATTCAATCTCTATTTCCAAGAACGGTATGGAGCCTAGCAATCTTCCGGTAGATAAAGATGGCTATATTCCAGTAAAATATGGCGCATTTGGAAAAGATACGGAAACTTACAATGAACAGATTGATAAACTGAGTTATCTTGTTACTCAGTGCTATTATCTCGGCGGGGAGTATCGCGTAGATCTGGCTGACAATTATCATTTTAGAAATATTGAAAATGCCATATGCGAATACACTGGAGCAAAGGGAATCAAGATTGTTGGCGGTGAACCTGAGATTGACCATCAATCGATGCCTGAATATGAGTTGAATTTGGTTGATGAATATATTCCGTCATCAATTCAGAGTTTTGTGTTTAATCGTTATATATCTTTACAGACGGGGTGTGATTAATGATGAAAGTAATAAGAAAAAATATGTTTGAAACAAATTCGTCTTCTTGCCATTCACTGATAATTAGGAAAAATCCTGATTATTATTATAAAGATTTTTATCCAGAAGAGGACGGATATGTGCATTCGCATTTTGACGAATTTGGTTGGGGAATTGATACATATGCAGATCCGAGAATAAAACTTTCATATGCTCTTACAATGATTGCAGAAACAGAAAACGCCACTTCGATGGAAGAATTCTATCAGACAGATGGAATGAAGATGATTAATGAGTTGTTCCGTGAGGTGATTGATGGGTGCAAAGGCGTGTTTGTTGATAGCAATATGAAAACGAAATCATATGTGAACTATGCCGGAGAAACCAGAGAATACGTGGATCATGATGGATATATTGATCATCAGAGTTGCGAAAATTATAAATCATTGAGAGATTTTCTTGATGATTGGGGAATTGATTTACGAAGATTTATCTTTGATGAAAATGTTGCGCTGCATATTGATAATGACAATCATTAATGTGGAAGATGATATGTGGGGGTTGAATATCATATGATCAAAATTATTAAGAAGCCGGAAATTATTGCAGACTATATAAACGGAAATACTCGTGTCATTCTTAAAGAGGACGGTACCAGAATTCTTACCACCAATGATGATGATTTTGAATTGGAATATCCTCTTAATATTGATATGACGATTACTGAACGTTGCGATCTTGGTTGCCCATTTTGTTATGCTAATTGTACCCCAGAGGGAAAGCATGCTGATCTATTGAGTAAATATTACATTCATCAGTTTAATCCTGGTCAGGAGCTTGCTATTAATCTTAATGCTTGTGATCATCCGCAGCTATTTCCATTCCTTCAAAAAATGAAAGACATGGGAGTATTCGTTAACGGCACTGTTAATCAGGTGCATTTTATGAAGTATCATAAGCTACTGAAGAAAATGTGTGATAACCATCTGTTGTGGGGAATTGGCGTTAGTTTAAGGAAGCCCACGGATGAGTTTATTAGTGCCGTAAAAGAGTTTCCCAATGCTGTCATACATTGTATTAACGGAATTGTATCTGTTGATGATATTAACTATATGGCAGATCATGACCTTAAATTATTAATCCTTGGTTATAAGGATATTGGACGCGGTGAGGCATATAAAGAAGATAATAAGCTTCAGGTTGCTATTCGACAGCACAGGCTGAAAAATATGCTGCCGGATCTATTTGAAAAATTCAAGGTTGTTTCTTTCGATAATCTTGCTTTAGATCAGCTTAGAGTCAAAAGTTATCTTTCGCAGGAGTATTGGGATCTAATTTATCAGGGAGATGAGGGGAGTAAGACATTTTTCCTTGATGCTGTTCATGATACTTTCAGTATTAGTAGTTTAGAGAGCCAGGATAGGATGATACCTATTGATGGGCGATCTATAAAAGAAATGTTTCAAGAGATTAGATCTTTGACAACATGTACAAAAGATAAATGTTAATTTAATAATAAAATATTAAATATAGAGTATTGCAAAACGTTTGCGAAACGATTATAATACTCAACAGAGCGGTAGTTAATAAATGATAATTATTTAGGCGCTTACAGCAACTTTCTTTTTCATAGACAAGCTGATGATTAAAAGGAGATAGCGCCTAGTCATGGAGACATAGCTCAACTGGTAGAGCACTGATAGGTATCTAGTTTTTGATACGAACAGCAAATTTTATTATGGTCTGTAAAACCCAGATGTTTCAGGTTCGAGTCCTGATGTCTCCATTCCGGAACGTAGCTCAATTGGTAGAGCAATTCAATAATGTAATTAGTATCTAGTATTAGATACTTACAGCAAACTATTCAAGGCAGATAGGGATGAATGTGTTTCAGGTTCGAGTCCTGACGTTCCGATTACCCCATAGTTTAGGCACATACAGCAAATTTTGTTATAGGATAATCTGTTAAATTATTTACTATTTATGTGCCTAGTTTATTTAGATGCTTACAGCAAACTTTAATTGTAAAGGCGATATTACAGCATCTAGGAAAGGAATTTATTATGAGTTTTGATTTTATGAATGGAATGAAGGAGCAGCTTGATAACCGTAAGACATTTACCGAGAATGGAGCAGTCGCATTTGCTACTTCTGGTAAGGAATTACTGGATTTCAACTTTGCGACAACCGCACTTCGGAAGATGAGTGACGAAGAGATTGCTACTGAATATACCAAGGTATATTTTGAGGATCCTCTTATTGCCGTACAGTATCTCTTCTGGCTGAGAGATTGTAGAGGTGGTAATGGAGAACGGAAGATCTTTAGGGTTTGCTTCAAGTGGTTGGCTGAGAATAAGCCGGAGATTGCTAGGGCGACAATTAAATTCATTCCTGAGTTTGGTCGATGGGATGATTTGTATTGTGTGGTAGATACAAAGCTTTGTGACAACGCTCTTGACATTATTAGCAAACAGATCGCAGAAGATGTTGAGAATTCCACGAATGGTAAGAAAGTATCTCTCGCAGCCAAATGGGTTAAGTCAGAGAATGCTTCTTCAAAGGAAACACGCCGTCTTGCTGAAAAAACAATGGAATATATGAGATTGTCTCCTAGAGCCTATCGTAAAATGTTGTCTAAACTTCGCAAGTATCTGGATGTCGTAGAACGCAAGATGACTGCTAAGAAGTGGGATGAGATAAACTATGAAAAGGTTTCGTCACAGGCTAATCTTAAGTATAGCAACGCATTTCTCCGTAACGATAAGGAGCGTAGAAGTGAATATCTTGAGACGTTAAAGAAGGGAGAAGCTAAAATCAATGCTTCTGTTCTTCAGCCACATGAAATTGTTGCGAAATATAAAGGTAGCGGATATTTGGGTACGTTAAAAGAGTATGATGAAGCACTTGAACAGCTTTGGTTGGCATTGCCAAATATCATGGTCGAAAATTGCCTTGTTTGTAGGGACGGAAGTGGTTCAATGACTTGGGGAACATCTAATGTTAGACCGCTTGATATTGCTACCTCGCTTGCTATTTATACTTCGGAACATAATAGCGGGTTCTGGAGGAATAAATACATTACATTTGGTGCTAGACCTCAGATTGTTGATCTTAGTAACTGTAAATTTCTTCAAGACAAACTCGGATTGTCGTATAAATATGCTGACTGTAGCAACACAGATATTGAAGCGACAATGATGCTTGTTCTCAATACGGCTATTAAGAACCATTGCGATCAGAAAGACATGCCGAAATCAATTCTCATTATTAGTGATATGAGGTTTGATTCTTCATATAGCGGAAGATGCGATAAAGCACTTTTTGAAGAAATTGCGGAAAAGTATGAAGCAGCTGGGTATCTCATGCCGAGGTTAGTATTCTGGAATGTAAATGAAGTTATGAGCAAACAGACAATTCCTCTTCAACAGAATAAACTCGGAGTAGTACTGATGAGTGGATATTCAACTCAGCTACTCAAGATGGCGATGAGTGGTGAGATTGATCCGTACAAGGTTCTTCTTGAAGCTATTAACTCTGATAGATATCTGCCGATTAAAGAGGCAGTTAAAAATTTAGTGTAACTGTAAACTTAGATACAGACAGCGATTTTTTAAAGACTCCATAAATTAAAATCTTAGCCGTGTGTCTTTTGCGGCAATGTATCTAGCATTGTTTTAGGCGGGTTAACTGCAAATTATTCTTTATAACAACTATTAAATAAAATAATTTTACTGCTAATATGAACAACGTTTAACCCCAAATCAATTTACCCGCCTAGTAATAATATATTAAAAGGAGATATGAAAATGAAAAGAGTAGACAATGAAGCTGGCGTTCTTTATGCCAAGAAAGGTTACTACAAAGGACAGGAAGTTACAGTTACTCATCATTATGGTGCAGAAGTGTGGCTTGAAGATTATAAGGAAAAGGGTAGCAGAGAATGTGGATGTTGGGTATCTGGAGACTCTGTTAGTTATAAGGATCCTGACGGTATTCAGAAAAAAGGTAGCATTCGGTAATTGTTAACATAGGCCAGTCGCCAAGTGGTTAAGGCACAGGACTTTGACTCCTGCACTACGTAGATTCGAATTCTACCTGGCCTGTAACTATAAAAATATTATTTATAAAGGAGAACAACTATGGAAAACAATAAGACTAAACTTTCTCCGCCCTGGGTGGAATATTATAGACAGATTGAGGCGATGTTCGGTGAAGATGCCGATATCAAGATTGAATATGACTTAAGCAATTATACGATTAACCTGTACGTACATGGACAGGATAAATCCGATGCACTGAATAAAATCCTTGTTCCTCAAAAGGAATTTGGAAATATTACGGTGTTCGTAAACATTATTCCTGACAATCATGATGAAAAGCCGATTGATAGATATAAAAAGGCATTTGAGGGCAATCCTGTATTCTCATTTGCCACGTCAGTTGAGGGAGTCTTTTCTAAGAGTTATGTCGTATTCCGTAATAAGGTCGTTCAGTATTTTGCTGACAATCTTAACGATATAAACGGCAATATCTCTACTCTCTATCAGGACATAGCAAACAATATCTTCGTTAATAATGATGGAGTTTGCTTCTGTACTGATGAAGAGAGAAATATGGGTAAACCCCTTGGGGAATGGCCCTAAGTTATCTATTTTCATTAAATACCTCCTTTCGAAACGGTTTGGTAGTTCCGTTTAAAAACTGCCATAATGGGGATTAGCTCAGATGGTTAGAGCATCCGGCTCATAACCGGACGGTTCTGGGTTCGAATCCCAGATTCCCAATTAGTCCTATAGAATAATGGAAGTCGATTTAAACATGTAGTTCATTTCATGGTCGGGAGAGGTTCAGGTTCGATTCCTGATAGGATTGTTTAATGTTTTGAAGCGTAGTTTAAATGGTAATATGTGGTGGCGGAATATGTAGACGCTTACAAAGGAGTGGATTAGTACGAAAAAAGTAGGAAAGTCCTAAAGAAATGTAACTCCCTAACAAATAGCATTTCATGTAAGGT
>AUXO018549820.1_pt1 | contig 17814 bp, 15 predicted proteins | sample 768731 | NCBI WGS metagenome assembly AUXO01 (sample SAMN02715735, study PRJNA202380) | gut metagenome | biome: sheep rumen | host: Ovis aries | place: New Zealand: Palmerston North
TTAAAATTCCTTTTATTGAAAAGATTGTTAAAATGAATATTCAAGTTCAAAAAACTGAAATAGAAACTGAAAGTTCTAGTAAAGACTTACAATTAGTTAATATGAAATTAGCAGTTAACTATAAAATTGATGGTAAAAAGGCAACTAATTTATATAAAAATGTTGGTACTAAATATGAAGATGTTATATTACAACCCGCAATCCAAGAAAGCATTAAAGCTGTTACTAGTAAGTATACTGCTGAAGAATTAATAACTAAAAGAAATGAAGTAAGTGTAGAAAGTATGAAAGAATTGGATAATAAAGTTAATAAATATGGAATTATTATTGATAACTTTAATATAACTAATTTTAATTTTAGTGAAGAGTTTAATAAAGCAATAGAAGAAAAGCAAGTAGCAGAACAAAAAGTATTAACTGCAAAACAAGAACTTGAAAAAGCTAAAGTTGAAGCTGAAAAGAAAGTAACAATTGCTGAAGCTGAGAAAAAAGCAAATGATTTAAAAATGCAAAGTCTAACTGACAATATAATTAAGGAAAAAATGATTGAAAAATGGAATGGAGAATTACCAAAAGTTACTGGTAATGGATCTGTTTTTGATATTTCAAAAGTTTTAGAGTAAAAAAAGGACTTGATTAATCAAGTCCTTTTTTATTTAGTGATAATGATTTTGAAGTATAAGCAACGTTATTTTGCTTTACGTCCGGATTATTGTAGTAGTAATCTTCACAAATATTGTTATAAAAAGGTATAGTTAAATTTAACCAATGATCTGGTATTTCACAATATGTACTTGCTATACTTCTTAAGAATTCTGTTCCACTATCTTTATCACATCCATAATTTTCTTTTAATAAATTAATAAAATAGATAATACCAATTTCTTTGTTTTCAAAATACATACTTGGACCTAAACCAGCAGGATTATTATTAACTCTATAATTATAACTATTAACATCTGAACCACATTCACAATAAACTATAGATAAAGCTACTTCTTTATTGATTCCATAAATTTCAGAATATTTTTCTACCATTTCTTCTGGAGATAGGGTAACTTCATATATTTTGTCATTTGATGTGAATTCTTCTGAATAATCATCACTATAATAAATATCTCTACAAGTAGTTATAACTTTTAAATCTGCATTCATATTAAGAAATTCTTCATTATTTTCACTTTCATTTAACAAGAAATCTAAATGATCGTAAACTACATCTTCTCTTAGTCCAAATACATTTGAATAGTATGTGATTTTATCAGAAAATGTCTTACAATTATTATTACTATTGTTTACTGTAGTATCATCTTCAGAATTTATAGTTATTTCTTTATCCATTGCATTTGTATCCATTTTGTTTGTAAGAATTGATGTGCTTAAAACAGTTAGAGAACCTATTAACATTAATCTTTTCTTTAATTCTTTTAAATTATCAATTTTCTTCATAAATTTCAACTCCTTTTTTTTTGCGCAACGGGTAAAATTATAACATAAATATAATATTTGTCAAATTATTAAGATGTGGTATAATGATTATGCATAGAAAGGGTATTTTATGAAAAAAAACAAAGTATTATTTATGATTCCATCAATCTTTATTTTTTTATTTATTTCATTATATCCAATATTTAAAATAATGGTTGATGTAAAAAAAGTACAAAATGTATATTTTAGTTTAGGAACTATAGTAGCATTATTAATATTTATTCTATTATGTATTGCAGTATTTATTGAAGAAATATATCTTTTGAATTATTTATATACCAATATTAAGATGAAAGTAATAGGTAAAATAGCATGGACACTTATATTGTTATTATTTAATGTTTTAATTATTCCATATTTTTATATGAAGTATATTACTAAAGAAAATAAATTAGTATTTAAGTCAATCGTTTATTTGATTCCAATTATTATTTTTTCTTTCGTATTTTCCTTTGGTTATAATACTTATATAGATAGAATTAATAAAATAAATGCTGAACGAAAAAGAATTGAAGAAGAGAGAAATACATATAATACTAAAGATAATATAGTATCATTTACATTTCGACATGGTTACAAGAATGAAAATGTTGGAGAATATGATTTGTACGTAAAAAACAAGCAAAAAAAAGTAATTTTTACTGCATTTACATATGATACTACATTGTATGAACAAACTACTCCAGATCAATATATAGCTAAAGGTATTAGTGATATAAGTAAGGATAAAGAAAAGTTTGTTGTGTATAAGGAAAAAGAAACTATTGATAAAGAAGATAAAGTTATAACTACTATTGAATACAAAGGGAAAACAAAGGAATCGTCAATGTGTATTTATAAAATATCTGTAATATCATTTAAGAATAAACCTAATTATTTAGTATATACTGTAAGTGTTATTACTGAAAAAAATTATGATTTATACATAAAAGAAATCAACGAGGTAATAAATAATTCTAAAATTAATTAAAAAAAACTCCTTTTATAGGGGGTTTTTTATTTTTGTGGATAATATTATTATTGGAGGAGATGATTTTGAGATATATTAAACAAGACGGAATAAGAGATTGTGGCATATGTTGTTTACTTAATATTATAAGATATTATGGAGGAAATATTGATTTAGAAAAATTAAGAAAATTAACATATACAGATGAAAATGGAACTTCAATTTACAATCTTGTTAGAGTGTCAAATTCAATAGGATTTAATTCAAAAGCATATAAATGTAATATTAGTAATTTATATTCACAAACTTTACCATTAATATTATATATAAAACTGAATGATTTTAATCATTTTGTTATTTTAACAAAAATAGAATCTGATAGAATTATAATTTTCGATCCAATTAGAGGTAAAGTTGTATATACTTTTTCAGAATTTGAGTTGATTTGGCAGCATATTATCATAACTTTTGAAAAAGAGAATGAAATTATTAAAGAAAAGAATTATTTTGACAATTATTTATTCGATATTTTTTATAATAATAAAAAGAAAATTATACACATTATGTTTTTATCTGTTTTTTGTACTTTACTTTCAATACTTCTATCATTTATTATCAAATCAGTTTTTGATAATAAATATAAATCAAATCTTTTTCTTATTTTTTTCTTTCTTTTGATTATTAAAAGTTTTATTGATTATATAAAGAATAATTTGGCTATTTCATTAAATAATAATTTAGATTATTCGTTGTCGGATAAAATATATAACAAAATTTTTTCTCTTCCATTGTTTTATCATCATGGCAGACCTGTTGGTGATATTACTTCTAGAATAAATGATATATGTTCTATAGAAAAATTTGTGAGTATGATTACTTTATCTTCTTTCTTAGATTTATTATCCGTTTTATTAATTATGATTATTATTCTGTTTATTAATGTAAAAATTTTTATTTTATTAATATTTATAACTTTTTTATATTTACTTGTGTATTATTTTGGCAAGGGTGAAGAAAATAATAATCTAGCAAATTTAAAAGAAAAAATGTCTCTATTTAATTCAAAGTTTGTTGAGAATGTGTTAGGAATAGATTCAATAAATAATTTAGATGTTGTTGATACGATAAAAGAAAAACAAAAAGAAACTAAAAAAGATTACTTAAAAACTCATTATAAATATCTACATTTTATATCACTTCAAAATATTAAATTAGATTTTATTGAAACCTATGGAACGTTTTTAATAATAATTATAGGTTCTAATCTAATTACAAAGAAAGAAATGACAATTGGAGATTTAACTTTAATTTATAGTATTCTTATTATATTCTTTTCATCCATAAAGAATTTAATAAATTTGTACAAATTATATCTGGAATCAAATTTATCATTTAGAAGAGTACAAAATCTACTTAATATAGAAGAGATTAATGATGGGAATAAAAATATCAAAAATATTGATAGTATTATTTTTAATAATGTATCTTATTCATATAATAATAAAAGAATACTATCAAATTTTAATTTAGAAATTAATAAAGGAGATAACGTTCTTATTAATGGTGAAAGTGGAAAGGGAAAGAGTACTTTACTTAAAATACTAACTAAAGAACTGGAATTAAAAGAGGGCAAGGTGTTAATTAATAATATTGATCTAAATGAAACAAAAATTAGTAGTATAAGAAAAAATATATGTTATGTTTCTCAAAATGAGTATATATTTAATGATACATTAAAGAATAATATTACTATGTATAAAAATGTTAAAAATAAAGATTTGAATAAAGTGCTAAAAGTGAGTATGTTAGATAAGGTGATAAAAAAAAGAAATATTTCATTGGATTTTGTTCTAGAAGAAAATGGTCATAATTTAAGCGCAGGTGAAAGACAAAAGGTCTTACTAGCCAGAACTCTTTTAAGAAATACAGATTATATAATATTTGATGAAACTATGAATGAAATTGATATAGAAAGTGAGCGAAAAATATTAGAAAGGATAATGACTGAATACAAAAAAAGTATTATATTGGTATCTCATAGAAATTCAAATACAGATTTGTTTAATAAAAGAGTTGTTTTGTAATAAAGGAGGTAGTTTATGAAGGAATTATCAATAGAAGATTCTAAAACGATGTACGCTGGAGGATTGAGTGCAGGAGCTTATGCTCTTATAGCAGCTGGGGTATCTTTCTTAGTGGGTATTATTGATGGAATAACTAGGCCCTTTAAATGTAGGTAGAAAGGAGATAACTTATGAAAGAATTGTCTATTAAAGAAGAAAAGAATTATTATGGTGGTGGAGGAATATCTTCTGCTTTATTAAATGCATTATCAAAAGGAGTAAATGTATTTACAGATTTAGGAAGATATTTAGGATCCTCATTTAGAAGAATTTTCTCAAGCAGTTTATGTGATTTTTAGAGAAAATTCTTCTCTTTTCTTTTTTTATTATGATATAATTATCATAATAGAGGTGATATTTGTGTATTGTACTAGTTGCGGAACAAAAAATGAGAATGGTGGAGCTTTTTGTACTAATTGTGGACAACCAATGAATAATAATATGGTTAAACCAATAGTTAATAATGAGAAAAAAAGCGGTTTTGGAAAAAAAGAAAAAATAATTATATTTAGTATGCTTTCAGTTATTATTGTCTTCTTAATAATAGTTGCTTTATTAATTACTAAACCAAGTAATGGAAAGAGAACAATAATGATTTATTTAGATGGAAGTAATTTAGAATCTGAAAATGGAATAACAACTGCAGATTTAGAGGCGATAGATAAGAATAGTATAGATTTTAATAAAGTAAATATCTTAGTATATACTGGTGGAACCAAAGAATGGCAAAATAATTATATTAGTAATCAGGAAAATGCTATCTTTCAATTAACAAATAACGGTTATAAAAAAATTAAAACATTTGAAAAAGTAAATATGGGTGATCCAAATACATTAACAACATTTTTGAAATTTGGCTATGACAACTTTAGGGCAAGTCATTATAATTTGATATTATATGATCATGGAGGCGCTCTTGATGGTGCTATATATGATGATTTTACAGATGATAATTTATCACTTGAAGATTTTGAAGTTGCTTTGAAAAACAGTCCTTTTAACAAAAGAAAAAAATTTGATAGTGTAATTTTTAGAACTTGTTTAAATGGTACACTAGAAGTTGCAACACTTTTTAAAGATTATTCTAATTATATAGTTTTTTCTGAGGAAGTTTCATATGGTGCGCCAACATCTGATGTTTTAAGTTTTATAAATAATGTAACTCCTAAGGATAGCGGATATGAATTTGGTAAGAAATTTGTTGATCAATATAAGAAACAAATGGATGATATCGATATATTAGGATCAATGGGGGTAACATATTCTGTTGTAGATTTATCTAAGATAGATGATGTATTAAATGAATTAGATAACTTTATTACTGGAGTGGATATAAAAAACAATTATAATGAAGTATCTAGAATAAGGGGTAATTTATATCAATATGCTACATCAGCAGGTGGTAATTCGTATGATACAGTTGATTTATATTCACTAATAGATGAATTAAAAGGAATATCTACAGTAGATTCAAATAGAGTGAAAAATAAACTAAATGAAGCTGTTTTATATAATTACACTAATATGTCTGGATCTCATGGAATATCTATATATTTTCCATATAACGGAATGAGTAAGGCTAAAATAAAATTTTTAAATGTATATAAAAAAATAAATGCATCTAATAATTACAGAAAATTTATTAATGATTTTTATAATATTCAAAGTGACTCCGCTACTTTAACTTTAAATATAGATAAAAGCGAAACTAAAATGCAAGATTCTGGCAAAGAAGTTTCATTACAATTAACAAAAGATCAATTAAAGAATTATTCAACAGTTTCATATGTAGTTTTTGAAAGAGATAAAGAACATCCAAATTATTACGCACCAATTTATAGATCTAAGAATGCAAAAGTAGATAAAAATGGATTAGTGACTACGAATATTAAGAACAATTTAATTTCTTTAACAGATGATGAAGGTATAGAACATTTAATGCCATTATTTTATACAGATGTTGATGGAATTGACACATGGTATTCAGGAGGAACATTTTTATATGATACTAGTAAATCATTCGATGAAAAAGGATTCTCTTATGCTGTAAATTTATACTATGGTTTCAAGAAAAATAAACCTTATATAAGTAATGCAAAAGTAACTATTAATACAGACGAAAGATTGGAAGGAACACTCTTAGATGTTAATAAGTTTGATTCTATGGAAGTATTTACATATGAATATAAAATTTTAGACGATAATGGAAATTATACTGATGATTGGGAAAGTGCACCAGAATATAAAGGATTCTCAACAAAATTAAAAAATATAAAATTAAAGAGTTCGTCCTTAAAAGATGGTGAATACTATGTTGTATTCTATATATATGATGTAAATAATAAAAAACACAATTCTAAATTAATAAAGGTTGGTGAGTAGTTTATGAAATGCACTAATTGTGGAAATGAGATTCAGAATAATATAAAATTTTGTAATTATTGCGGAACAGAAGTAATCAAGAAGAGTAATAAAAATGTTATTAAGATAATAATTATTTGTTTTACAATTATAATAGTATTAATTCTTGGATTTCTAATTGGAAATTTATTTATTAATAAGGTAAGTGGGACAAAAACAAAAAAAATAGTAGATAATAATTCTGATGACATAAATACTAGTTATATTAAAAATGATATAGATGTTTCAAAATTAAATATAAAAGCAGGGGATGAGATAAGCAAAAATATTGAAGTAGTAAAAATGATTTATGACAAAGAAGAATTTAACCATAGATTGTATATATTATTAAAGAATAATAATAATATTCCTGTTTCATTTGATTGCTTCTTAAACTATTATGATAAAAATAAAAAAAGAGTTGATAGAACAATTGAATACGGTTATGTTAATCCAGGTAAATACTATGTTGCAGTTTTAAATAATATGACTAAAGAAAAATATTCATCAACAGGAATTGAAATTAGTGCAAAAAAGGTTAAATCATATATGCATATTTTTGATATAGATTCCTCTAGTTTAAATCCTATAATTGAAGATGATTCAATTAAAGTGTCATATCAAAATAATTATGATAATGACATTTCAATTTATTATGGCATACTTTACTATAAAAATAATGAATTAGTATTCTTTGATCATTCTTTTGCAACAGGTATAAAAAAAGGTGATTATGGAAATGGGTCGTTTTCTATATATAGAATACCTGGTTATTCTTATAATAAAAAGGCAAGTGATTACTATGATAAATACGAAGTAATAGTATCTGGTGCTACTTACAAAGATTCTACCTATTAGTAGGGTCTTTTATTTGACTTTTAGCGCTATTTATGATATATTATTTTTCGTTTTGGAAAAAAGGGGAGATTACATGAATACAATAAATTTTAGATCAAGATATATGGATAATATTGAAGTTATAAAGAAATTAAATAGATTATTTGAATCAACTTCAGATTATGAACAAAAAAAACTTGCAAAAGAAGCAATTAAAAAAGTTGAAGACGAACAAGTAGAATTACACAAAAAGATTAGAAAAGAAATATATAAGACATTTTCAAAAAAAGATATTAATAATTTCAAATCACAAAAAAAAGAAAAAATTGTTGTTAATAAGGAAGATGAAATTGTTATAAGTAAAGATGATGTCATTATTACTAAAGTTGAAGAAGATAATCAACCTTTAAAAGTAATTAATATTACAGAAAAGAAACCTATTAAAAAAGAAATAATTGAAAATGATGATAAGACAGAAGAATTAAAAGAAAAAGTTCCTCAATCCAAATTAAAAGATGCAAAAGTAGTATTTGACGGGAAATATAAATTAATTTATGATAAAGGTACCAAGGTATATGAAAAAGATATTAATGATACTTTATTAGAACATAACATAGAAGAAGAACAATCATCATTTAATTTTAATATAATAAAATTGTTAAAAGATTTTGACGAAGAAAATGGTACAAGATTATATTATAAATATATGGTTAATGATATGGATGTTATTTATGATTTTTCTAAAATTGATAATTCATATGATAAAAAACAAATTAAAAAAGTCAGAAAAATAGCCAGTAGAGAGGCTAAGTTATTTAATAATGTTACAGTTAAAAATAATAGAATGAAAAAATTCAGAAAAGGTTTGGCAACAATTGCAGCAGCAGGATTATTATTTCTTGGTGGTGTACATGCTGTGAATAATTTTTCAAAAAATGCATTGGATAATGATAGAACAACAGTTGCAAATGCTGGTCAAACTGATGCAGCTATTGAAACTATTACTGAGTCTACAGAAGCAAGTACGGAAGTATCAAAAGTTGAAGAATTAACTAAAGAAGTAAAAAAAGAAACAAAGCCTGAAATGGATTCGATAGACGAAGAAAAAGCAACAAGTAAAGAAGAACCAAAAGACAAAAATAGTCTTAAAATTGGTGATAAATATGAATTAGATTCTACTGATTTGTACTATGCAAGTACAGATGAAGAAGCAAGAGGCAATACAAAATATATAAATGGAAATTATTCATATAAAGCAAGTATAATTTCTGTTGTATATAAGAATCAAGTAATGGAATTAGTATATAATGATTCTATAGATTTAGAAGCATTAAGTTCCATTTGCAAAGAAAAATATGGTGATGATGTAAAAATATCAATCAACTTTGATTTAGTTGATGAAAATAATAATATTGTTACTAAACATGTAGGTTGGGTAAATAGTAATGATGTTTTAAGTAAAGGTAAAGTACTAACAAGATAACTTTACCTTTTTTCTTACTTTTAATTTTGATATAATTAAGGAGGTGAGTAATATGGATAGTTATATTAAAGGAATATTTAGAAAATTTATATTTGAAGGTAATAATAACTATGTTATTGGTTTATTTAGAATTAAAGAAACTAATGATGAAAACTTATTTGATTATGAAAATAGGACAATTACAATAACAGGGTACTTTCATGAACTTACAATTGATGAAAATTATATAATGAAAGGTGAAATAGTTAATAATCCAAAATATGGTCTTCAATATAATGTTAAAGAGTATGAAAGAATAACACCAGAAGGAAAAGATGCTGTTATAGAATTTTTGTCTAGTGGACTATTCCCAGGGATAGGAGATAAAACAGCTAAACAAATAGTAGAAACTTTAGGTGATGACACATTAAAGCTAATAGAAGAAGACTATTCAAATTTATTGCTTGTTCCAAATTTGAAAGAAGAAAAAGCAAAAAAAATACATGATATTCTAATTAAATATAACGAAAGTTATAATATAATTATCTTTTTAAATGATATAGGTTTTACTACAAAAGATTCAATGTCTATTTACAACTTTTTAAAGGATGATACAGTTAATACAGTAAAAACAAATGTTTATTCATTAATTGATTTAATTCCAGAAATAACATTTTTAAAAGTTGAAAAAGTTAGAAAAAAACTTGATATAGAAGATGAAGATAAAAATAGAATAATGTATGGAATAGAATACGTATTTAGAAATCTATGTTTTAATTTAGGTGATACATATTTAGAAATAGATGATTTATATGAAGATACTAGAAGATTAATTGGAATAGATTTTTCTAAAGAAGAAATAGAATACTATCTTTATGAATTACAAAAGTTAGGAAAGATTATAGTTGTTGGCAAAAAGTATTTTTTAAGTGAATACTATAATTCTGAAAATTATATAAGTGATACATTATATTATCTAACCAACAAAAAAGATACTAAATATAAAAATATTAATAATGATATAGAAGCAGTAGAAATATATTTTGATATAAAATATAATAAAGACCAAAAGAAAGCAATTAAAGATTCTATTGTTAAGAATTTTAATATTATTACTGGTGGACCAGGGACAGGTAAAACAACAATTATTAAAGGTATAGTAGAAGTATATAAAAAAATACATAAATTAAATTTTATGGATTTAACTAATAAAATGGCTTTACTCGCACCAACTGGTAGGGCTGCTAAAAGAATGGGGGAATCTGCCTTAATGCCAGCATCTACTATTCATAGATTTTTGAAATGGAATAGAGATACTGATACATTTATGATAAATGAACAAAACAAATCTGATGTAGATTTTGTTATTATAGATGAAGTTAGTATGATAGATACAGAATTACTTGCCAATTTATTAAAAGGACTTAAAAAAGATGTAAAAATTGTTATGATTGGTGATTATAATCAATTAGAAAGTGTAGGGCCAGGGAAGATACTAAAGGATTTAATAGATAGTGATATGGTGAATGTAATAAAACTAAATGAGTTATATAGACAAAAAGAAGATTCATATATAGTTACACTTGCAAAAGAAATTAAAGAAGATAATTTAGATATAGATTTTACAAATAAAAAAGCAGATTTTAATTTTATTGAAACTAGTAATTCTAATATAAAAATATATATAAAAGAATTAGTAAATAAAGCTATTGAAAAAGGATATGATTCAAAAGATATTCAGGTTCTTGCGCCTATGTATAAAGGTGAGAATGGGATAGATAATCTTAATAAGATATTGCAAGAAGTATTTAACCCAGACGTTAATCAGGGAAGTATTAAATATGGTGATATAATATATAGAGTCAATGATAAGGTTTTAAAACTAGAGAATGATCCTGATAATAATGTTTTTAATGGTGATATAGGATATATTAAAGATATAGAAGATAAAGAAATAACAATTGATTTTGATGGTAATATAGTAAAATATAAACCTAAAGATTTTAATACTATAAGACATGGATATGCAATTAGTGTGCATAAAGCGCAAGGAAGTGAATTTAAGATTGTTTTAATGCCAATTACTAATTCGTATAGAATAATGCTATACAGAAAACTTATTTATACTGGGATAACTAGAGCAAAACAATCTTTGATAATAGTAGGTAGTAAAGATGCATTTATTTATGCAGTAAATAATATTAATGCATATGAAAGGAGAACACACCTAAAAGAATCTTTATTATCTTGTATAAAATAGAAATAATTGTAAATAATATCAATAGAGGTGATATTATGAAAAAAGCAATTGGTATGATGGCTTTAGGTATGGGTATGGGCGCAGGAGCAATGTTTATGTATGAAGAATATAAAAATGGTAATTTAGCAAGAGTTGTTAATAAAGGCGCTAACGAAATATCAAAAGCAGTAAATAAAGCATCAAATAAATAAAACGATTCAAATGAATCGTTTTATTTTTCAAAATTTTTATTTTTAATAAATTCTCTTAATAATTTTGTTAAAGCTCTTTTTTCTATTCTTGAAACATAACTTCTTGATATGCCTAATTCTTTTGCTATCTCTTTTTGAGTTAATTCTTCATTATTAAATAATCCGTATCTTTTATTTATTATTAGCTTTTCTCTTTCTGACAGAATATTCATATATTTTAAAAGCATATTTATATTATCTTTAAGATTAATATCTTCTATATAATCTACATTAGGTGTTTTTAAGATATCAAGTAAAGATATTTCGTTACCGTCTTTATCATAACCAACTTGTTCATCTAAACTTATATTCGAATTATTCTTTTTATTATTTCTAAAATGCATTAGTATTTCATTATCAATACATCTTGCACAATAAGTAGTTAGTTTATTACCTTTACTTGGAGAAAAGCTATCTATTCCTTTTATTAAACCAATAATACCAATACTAATTAAATCATCAGAATCTTCATTGGCATTGTATTTTTTTACGATATGTGAAACAAGTCTTAAATTATGTTCAATAAGAGTATTTCTAGCATTTTTATCTTTCTTTAATAAAAGTTCTATCTGTTTTTCTTCTTCTTCTTTTGATAAGGGTTCAGGAAAAGCATTATTAGAATAGCTTCCTGAAAAAAACAGCATGTTTTTTATAAGCATAGTTAAAATACTTAACACTTTTTATCACTTCCTAATAAAGAATATGTAAAGTAGAGTCGAAATATTCTTTTTTATAATTTTTTCTATGTTATAATTTTTATAGTAAGGTAGGTGATTAACATGAGTAACGTAATTCAAACATTGGATTTATCAAAACTTTCAGTTGTATTATTATTAACAATAGTTCCAAGTATATTGTTACTTGTGTTAATATTATATTCTGATAGAAAATCTCGCGAACCACTTTTAATGTTACTGATTTGTATTTTTTCAGGTGCGTTTACAATCTGTGTATCAATTATATTAGATAGAATAATCCTTAAAGCACATTTAATTGGTGGGGATTTATTTACAGATGCTAATTCATATAGTGTTTATAGAATTTTAATGCTTGCAGGTGTAGAAGAATATGCTAAGTTGTTAATATTGTATTTGTTCTTATATAGAAATAAGGATTATGATGATATTTATGATGGATTTGTATATTCATCAATAATTGCACTATCTTTTTCACTAGTAGAAACATTTATGTATGTCTTTAGTGAATCAACATATAGTGATATGACGTCCCTAGCCATATTAAGAAACTTTACTTCGATACCTTTACACATAACATGTGGTATAGTTATGGGGTATTTTGTTTCGTTAGAAAAATTCTCAAAGAAAAAGAAGAAAAAAATGATAAACATGCTTTTAGCATTATTAGTTCCAACATTAATTCATACTGTTTATAATGTGTTTTTCTCAGTAGTGTCATTACCTAGTACTTCCAATACATCGGTATTACCAATAATACTATTTGTATTAAGTATATATTTTATCGGAATTATGTTTATTATGAAAACTAGTTCATTAAATAAAGTGTTTGTTCACAATGGCTTTTATCCAAAAAAGTATTCTTATTTAATGAGAAAAAACGAATTTATATATAGAGGAAGTAGGAGATATTATGGTGCCTGATGCATATTATAAAAGTATATTTGATATCGACTATAAAAATTTAAAAAAGAATGGAATTAAGAATTTGTTTTTAGATGTAGACAATACTTTAGTTCCGTATACAAAAGATATAGTTGATGAAAAAACAATTAAGTTTATTAATAGTTTAAAAAAAGATTTCAATGTTGTTGTGGTTAGTAATTCCATGAGTAATAGAGTATTAAGAATTACTAGTGATCTAGATGTAAAAGCGTATTATTCATCTATGAAACCATTAAAGAAAACATATAAAAAAATTCTTAAAGAGTATAAATTGGAAGAATCAGTATTTGTAGGAGATCAATTTATGACTGATATACTTGGTGCGAAAAGAATGTATTTTAAAGTAATATTAGTAGATAGGCTATTAAATGTTGAACCGATTGTTACAAAATTTTGGAGATTTTTTGAAAAAATAATACTAAAAAAATTAAAAAAACAAAAAAAATTTTTAACTCATAAATATTATGACAATATAAAATAAATGTTTCAATTATAAAAAATGTATGTTATAATATAAAATAGAATAAAATACTATGGAATAGGAAGGGATTTTATGAAAAAGGGATTAATTAGTAAGCTACTGTTGTTTACACTAATGATAATTCTACCATTAAATGCAAAAGCAGTAACTTTTCAAATAACAAAATCTGCGGATAATTTAAAACCTGGAGGCACGAGTACAATAATTATTAATACAAAAGATGTATCAGATCAAAATGCACTTGCAGGGTATAACTTAAATTTAAAATTTGATAATTCTAAGTTAGAATTTGCAGGTGGAGTTAGTTCTGCAAAAAGTAATATTAATGTTAGTGGTAATACTGTAAGCATTAAGAGTAAATTTCAAGATAGAGAAACAAGAGATTTTGAGGTAGGAAGATTTAATGTAAAAGTATTAGGTAATTCTGGAAGTGGTAATGCAGCATTAACATTAACTGGATCATGTGATATTAATGAATCAGGTTCTGGTGGTTCATGTAATATGAATAGTTCACAGATAACAGTTGCGTCATTAGGTACAGATGCATCGTTAAATTCATTAAAAATACCAAATGCGACATTAAAACCAGCATTTAGTTCTGAAGTAACAAGTTATACTGCCACTATTCAAGATATTACAGATTTAACTGTTAATGCAGTAGCAAAAGATCCTAATTCTAAAATTTCTATATCAGACAATCATAAATCACTTCAAAAAGGTGAGAATAAAATTGATATAATTGTAACATCAGAGGATGGACAAAATAAAAAAACTTATACTGTTGTTGTAACACTTAATCTTACTCCAACAGAAGCAGAATTATTAAAAGCAAATGCATTGTTAAAGACACTTGACATTAAGGGTGAAAAAATAGATTTTGATCCTGCTGAGAAAAAGTATTATTTAACTGTGCCATATGAAACAAAAAAATTAATAGTAACTGCTAAACCAGCTAATGAAAAAGCATCTGTAGAAATAGATGGAAATAAAAGATTAATTGTTGGTAAAAACACAGTAAAAGTAACTGTTGTAAGTGAGGATAAAACAAAAATTGAAAATTATCAAATAATAGTTACTAGAGAAGATCAAAAAAAGGAAATTGTAAAAACTTGTCCTGATGTAACATCTACAAAAGAATGGATTATATTTAGTTTATCATTATTGTTTACATTTACATTAGGAATAGTACTTGGATATTATTTATGTAAGAAAGATATATTTACTAAAGTATTTACCAAGAAAGAAAAACCAAAAGAAAAACCTGTAGAAATAGAAACTTTATCTGATACTATTGATTTAAGTGAAACAGTAAAGGAAGTAAAAAAGAGAAAAAGTAAGAGTAAAAAGTAAGATTGAAATATCTTGCTTTTTTTAATAAAAAATCAAATTTTGAGTGTATTTTTAAGAAAAAAGTGTAAAATATTCAAAAAAAATGATTTTTTTTTGAATTTTTAGGGGGATTTTTGAACCTTATGGAGAATATTATTATTGGAAGTGATTTTTTATGTCTAAACCATCTTATGAAGAAATATTGGATATAAAAAGAAAAATTAATATTAGTGACATAATAAGAGATTATGTACCACTTATTCAAAGAGGTAAGAATTATTTTGGTGTTTGTCCTTTTCATGATGATCATAATCCTAGTATGAGTGTATCAAATGAAAAACAGATGTATAAGTGCTTTGTTTGTGGTGAAGCAGGAGATGTTTTTAATTTTGTTAAGGAATACGAAAAAATATCTTATTATGAAGCAGTAAAAAAAGTTGCTGAAAAAGCTGGTATAAATGTAAATATTGATACAAATTTTAAACCAAAAACAAATAATATTTTTTCTAGACAATATGAAATATATGATATAAGTAATAAATTTTATCAAAATAATTTAAATACAACTTTAGGTAAGACTGCTAGAGCTTACTTAAAAGAGAGACAAATATCTGATGAAATGATTAAACATTTCCAAATTGGTCTCTCCTTGAATGATAATAATTTAACAAAGTTATTATCTAATAAGGGGTATGATGATGATTTATTGGTTAAATCAGGTATTTCTGTACGTAGAAATAATACTATATATGATATATATAGGAACAGAATAATGTTTCCACTTTGGGATATAAATGGTAAAACAATAGGTTTTTCTGGTAGAGTATATGAAGGTAATGATCAAAGCAAATATATTAATACCATGGAAACAGATATATTTAAAAAAGGATTATTGCTATATAATTATGAAAATGCTAGAGAGTCTATTATTAAACAAGATGAAGTCATTATTGTTGAAGGATTTATGGATGTAATAAGACTTTATTCAATAGGTATATATAATGTACTTGCTACAATGGGGACAGCAATTACAAATGATCAGGTTAATTTAATTAGAAAATTAACAAAAAATGTAATTTTAATGTTTGATGGTGATGCGGCTGGTGGCAAAGCAACCAATTCATATATAGAAGTAAGTAAAAATATTGATTTTGACATAAAAATAGTAAGATTAGAAGAAAATCTAGATCCAGATGATTATATTATAAAAAAAGGTAAGGAAAAAATGTTAGAACATCTAGCTCATGCAAAATCTTTATTTGATTATAAGCTAATAAATTCTAAAAGAAATTTAAATTTGGATAATCCAGAAGATGTATCAAAGTTTATTAATCAAATAGTAAAGGAATTATCTAAAATTAATGATGATATAGTTTTTGACTTAGAGTTAAAGAAAATAATAAAATTAACTGGAGTCTCTGAAGAATTAGTTAGATCTAAAATAAAAAGAGATACAAAAAAGAATGTGGTTGAAAAAAAACCAATCAGAAAAAAAGTAAGAGAATCTAAATATGATAAAGCATCTAATTTGATTTTATATAATATGATAAATAATAATGATATAATTTTGTATTATTATGATAATTTGTCATATTTACCTAACGAAATAGATAGGAAATTAGCAAGCGAAATAGTATTATTTTTTAAAAAATATAATAGTTTTAATTTACTTGACTTTATTACGTATTTGGAGGATAATAACGAACTTGTAAAAAGAGTGAGTGAAATAGATGATTTAAAAATAGATAAAATAAGTACAAAAGAAGAAATAGATGAATATTTTGAAACAATAAAAGAGTACACAAAGAAAAAACAGATAGATGAGTTAAGTGAAAAATTAAAGAATGAAACAAATGAAGTTGTTAGAAAAGAATTAGCAAAAAAAATATTTGATATAAGAATTAAGGAGAATAAATAATGGAAAAAACTAGTAGTATTGAAAGTATAAAAAAAGAATTAAAAAAACAAAGTAAGGGAAAAGGATATATTTCGGCAGATTCATTAAACGCTGTTTTTGAAGATGATTCGATAACACCTGAAGAAATAGATGAGATTTATTCTTTTCTTAAAGATAATGAAATAGAAGTTGTTAGTGGTGATTTAACTGATATACCAGAAGAAATAAAGGAAGAAAAGAAAACAAAAAAAGAAAAGAAAACTATATCTGATACATCCCCAATTAAAACAATGGAAGAGAGAAAAGCAGATTTATTAAACATTGGTAAAAAAGAAGGATTTTTAACATTTGAACAATTAGCAAATGCATTAAAAGGCTTAGAAATGGATGCTGAAAGTTTGGATGACTTATATAACTTTCTAAGAGATAATAATATTGAGGTAGTTGAAGAAGGGGAAGATGCTGATGATGGTGAAGATGTTGGAAATCTTGATTTTGATGAATCAACATTACCAAAAAATTTAAGTATTAATGATCCTGTAAGAATGTATTTAAAAGAAATAGGTCAAATATCATTACTTTCACTTGAGGAGGAATTAGCTCTTTCAAAAAGAATAGAAGAGGGAGATGAAGAAGCTAAAAGAATACTTGCCGAATCTAATTTACGTCTTGTTGTATCAATTGCAAAAAGATATGTAGGTAGAAATTTATCATTTCT
>AUXO015666136.1_pt1 | contig 17805 bp, 16 predicted proteins | sample 768731 | NCBI WGS metagenome assembly AUXO01 (sample SAMN02715735, study PRJNA202380) | gut metagenome | biome: sheep rumen | host: Ovis aries | place: New Zealand: Palmerston North
GAGGAAGAAGAAATAAACGAGGAAGAGATATATGAAGAAGATAGGTAGAATGTTTATTAGATTATTTCGTCATATTGGGTTATTTTTCGATAAATGGTTAATTACTCCTATTACTAAATTGATTTTGAAGTTAATGGAAATAGGCAAGAATTTCTTTAAGGGATTTGATCGTATTTCAAGTCGTAAGTCTACTTTACTAATCTTTAGTTTATTGCTAGCATTTGGAGTGTTTATTGTAATTGATCAAGAATCGAATGTTATGATAGACCAGTATGCGGAAATTTTATATAATCAACCGGTTACGGCTGTATATAATGAAGAATTGTATGTTGTTGAAGGCTTACCTAATACAGTTGATATTACTTTGATTGGTCAAAGAAGACATATTTTCTTAGCTAAACAATCTCCTTCTAAAGGAGTAAGTGTGGATTTAACAGGATTAAAACCTGGTAATCATAAAGTTACGTTAAAGTATACGCAACGTTTAAAATCATTGGATTATAAATTGGATCCTTCTCAAGTAACGGTTACTATTTATGAGAAAGTTAGTGAGAACCGTTCTCTTACTTATGATATCTTGCATCAAGATAGTTTGGATACTAAATTATATATTAGTAATGTGGATATTGACCGTAGTGATGTCATTGTTAAAGGTGCTCAATATAAGTTGGATCAAGTTGCTTCTGTTAAAGCATTATTGGATGTTAAGAATATTCCAAATCCAAGAACGGATGTCATTTTAGTAAAAGATATTCCACTTGTTGCTTATGATAATAATGGTAAGATACTAGATGTAGAAATTGTTCCTAAAACGGTTGCTGCTAATGTTACGATTATTTCTCCAAGTAAGGAAATACCTGTTAAGGTGGTACCTACTGGTAATTTAGCATTTGGTAAATCTATCAAATCCATGGAAGCAAGTTTATCTAAGATAACGGTCTATGGTTCACAAGAGGCAATTGATGCAATTGAACAATTAGAAGTAGAAATTGATGTTAAGGGATTGGAAAAAGATAAAGAGTATAATGTTACTTTGAAAAAGCCTAAAGGTATTACAGAGTTGAGTTCTAAGACTATGACGGTAAAAGTTACCATTGATAATTCATCTAGTAAAGAATTTGAAAATATTTCGGTTCGTACCGAAAACTTGGATAGTAATTTGAAAGTACAGGCTTTATCTTTGGAAGATAGACAAGTAACAGTTGTTGTTAAGGGTAGTGAAGAAGCTATTAACAATATTACAGCATCTGATATTACGGCTTTTGTTGATCTTAAGAATTATGGTGTTGGTGAATATGAAGTGGAAGTTCAAGTAACTGGTACTGATTTGAAATTGAATTATGCTTCTAAGACTAAGAAGATTAAAGTTCGTATTACGGAGAAATAAAGTAGAGGAGACTCTACTTTTTTTGTACTATTCTTTTTTTAGACTCATATATTTAAATGAAAAGGAGTGTATTATGAAAAAAATATTATTCTTAGTAGTTTTAACATGCTTTTTGGTGTCAGGGTGTGGGAAAATGAGTCAAAAAGATATAGTAAAAGAATTTATTCAAAAGATAGAATCTAGTGATGGATATGTATCGGCAGGAAAACTAACGGTTCGCAATAATGATGAAGTATATGAATATCAGGTAGATGTTTCCAATTGGAAAGACAATTACAAAGTAGTTCTAACAAATTTAGCTAATCAACATTCTCAAGTTATTGTTAAGAATTCAGATGGTGTTTATGTCTTAACCCCTTCTTTAAATAAGAGTTTTCGTTTTCAAAGTGATTGGCCTTATCAAAATTCTCAAGTTTATCTTTTAAATGCTTTGGCTAGAGATTTGGGAAGTGAGGAAGATCGTGAATTCACAGAAAAAGAGGATTCTTATGTGTTTATGACGAATGTTCATTATTCTAATAATCATAAATTGGTCAGACAAAAAATTATTCTCTCAAAGAAAGGTAAGCCAGAAAAGGTAATTGTATACGATGATGATGGAGTAGAAGCTATGACTATGATTTATGAGAAAATTGATTATTCTCCAAGTTTATCGGAAGAAGATTTTGATGTTCAATCGATTATGCAAAATCGTTCTGATGAAACCTTCCAAGAAGTTAGTAATTTGGAAGATATTATCTATCCTCTATACATTCCAGATGGTACTAAGTTAGTATCCGAAGAAAAAATAGCAAAAGAAAATGGGGAAAGGGTATTGATGAATTATGATGGGGAAAAATCTTTCTTATTGGTAGAAGAAACGGCGGATGTTTTTCATGATTTTACTATTATTCCTTCTAGTGGCGAACCATGTTTATTAATGGATACTATGGGTGTAGTGACAGATAACTCTTTATCTTGGACAAGTGGCGGTGTTGAATTTTACATTGTGAGTGATGTGATGAGTCAAGATGAGATGATGGAAGTTGCTCAATCTATTTCGGGAATTGTTTCTATGAAATAATAGACTTATCATCTTTGTTTGTGTTATAATCACTGTAGGTGATTTGAAATGGCAAAACGTTCTAATACAAGAAAACGTACTAAAAAAGAGGAAATATCTGTATCTTCTGTTAACTCAACAAAAGTACTATTCACTGTCATTGCGGTAGCAGTATTTTTATTGGTTTTCTATTTCTTAACTTTGTATATTACTAGTAAAAATAGTGAAGATACACAGACAAATGATAATTCATCTAATGAAAGTAGTGAGACCGTTATTCCTAATAGCATTATTTTGGGTAGAAGTTTATCTATGAGTGACTCAGAATATCTTGTTATATTCTTTGAAACAGGAGACGAAGAGACTTCTTCTACTTATGAGAGTGTTGTTTATAATTATCAATCTAAGGAAGATGGATTCCCATTATATGTTGTTGATATGAGCAGTGGATTTAACAAGAATTATTTGACGGATGGAGAAGCTAATATGAATCCAACGACTGAGTCTGAAATTCTTGTTCATGGTCCAACTTTAATGCATATTCAAAATGGCCAAGTAATTCGTTACTTGGAGGGTGAAGAAGCTATTACCTCTTATTTAAAATAAAAAGACATTTTGGTGTCTTTTTTTTTTGTTTATGTTATTATTATAGTTAGGAGGATGATTCTTATGAGAGGAAAAAAGAAAAAGAAAAAGAGTATCAAACAAGTGTGGAATCATATGAAAAAAGATTTATTTGTTGATAAATCTTCTAAGAATTCATTTTCCATTATAGAAGTAATTATTATTATTTTGATTTCTATTTTATTTGGTATTGTGATTGGATATCTTTTGACTTTTCGAAAAGATGCCTTTTCTACTATATTAATGAACGAAAATACGAAAGAAATTGTTCAGACTTATCATGATATTATTCATAATTACTATGATGATGTGGATTCGAATGAATTAAAAGATGCGGCTATTAAGGGAATGGTTGAATCTTTACACGATCCATATTCTGTTTATATGGATGAGCATAGTACTTCTAGTTTTATGGATACGGTAGATGGTTCTTTTGTGGGAATTGGAGTTGTTATTCAATTTGAAAGTCCTTATAATCGTATTATTGAAATTATGGAGAATAGTCCCGCTTCTAAAGCTGGACTTATGGTAGATGATCTTATTACTAAAGTAGATGGGCAAGATGTTAAAGATTTTTCTGGAGCGGATTTAACTCCTCTTATTCGTGGGGAAGATGGAGCAAAGGTTTCTATTACGGTTCTTAGAAATGACACGGAAAAAACTTTTGAAGTTATCCGTGGAACGGTTGAATTACAAAGTGTTACTTCTACTATTTTTGAAGAAGATTCTACTATTGGTTATATTTCGATTCAGTCCTTTTCTACAAATACTACTTCTCAATTTGAAAAAGAATTGAAGAGTCTTGAGAAAAAAAATATAGATGCTTTGATTTTAGATGTTCGTGGTAATCCTGGTGGGCATCTATTACAAACAAGGGAAATATTAAGTATGTTTTTTCCTAAGAAAACGGTTTTATATCAAATAGAGTCTAAGGATCGAAATCAAAAAATATATTCTTCTTCAAAAGAAAAAAGGGAGTATCCTATTGCCGTTTTAATTGATTCTAGTAGTGCTTCGGCGGCAGAAATATTTGCTTCTTGTTTTCAAGAAAATTATAAAAATGCTATTATTGTAGGTTATTCTTCTTATGGGAAAGGGACTGTTCAAAAAACACAAAAATTAACAGGTGGAACTAGTATTAAGTATACGACGCAAAAATGGTTAACTTCTAAAGGGGAATGGCTTGCAGGTAGGGGAGTAATACCAGATGTTATTATTTCTCAGACGGATGATTATTATAAAAATCCTTCTTATGAATCGGATGTTATTCTTCAAAAAGCTTTAGAATTATTAAAAGAGTCTATGTAGACTCTTTTTTGATGCAATTAATAATGAGTTGTTTATTATTTTTACTAGGACTGCAAGTAGTTAAAATTAGTTGATTTTCTAATTCTTTTTTTAGATGAATATAGCCATTTTTTTCTTCTTCCCATATTTCTTTTACTTGATAGATATAGTCTATTCCTTGATAGTTAATTGTTATGGAGTCTCCGATTGTTAATTCGTCTAGTCGTTCAAAATATGCGATTGGGCCTGTTCCTGAGTGGGCAGCTAGTATCAATATACTATTTTCTTCATTTGGTAATATGGATTCACCTAAAATGCTTACGTGTTTCTCAATTGTGTTTTCTTGACTATCTTGTTGGTAGAAGTATTCTTCTAACTCTATTTTTGGGATTGTTATTTTTCCAATCGGACTGTCTTTTTCTTTTGAGATATGAAAGGTTGGTCGTTCTATTGGGTTTGTTGAGCAGACCATAAATAAACTAACCAATAGTCCTATTAAGAATCCTTTTTTTATAAGATGAATATAGTCCATATTATTGATATTATCCAAGATAGTATGTTGGTGTGGGTATTTGGAACAGGAATTAATAGATCATATAAATGAAACTCTTCTGGTTCTTCATCTGTTATTTCTATTACAATTGGGTCTGCTTTTTCGTATCCTTCTGTTGTGTTTTTTTGAATAATTGTATAAGTTCCATAAGGAAGGGTAATTTCTGCTTTTCCATTATTGTCAGTTGTGATGGTTTGAACTTGTTTTTCTCTTTGATAAATATCAAATGATATGTTTGGCTCTTTTTCCCAGTCGTTTTCGGTTCCGTATTCTTTTTCTATTGTGATTCTTTTTTTGATTGCTTCGTTTTCTATTACCTGTTGAATAATAGGATTCCTTTCTGATATTTCAATTTTATATTCAGTTGTGTTTTGAGTGTACCCTTCTCCTGGCTCTAATTCCTTTAAATAATAGGTTCCAAATGGTAGGTTTATCCATTTTGCAGTATTATCTATGATTTCTGTATCGTCTATGATTTCTTTTTCTTCATTATATAAACCAATAATCGCATGATTAAGAGAGGCTTCTCCACTTGCTTCTATTGATTTTGTATCCTGATCAATCTTGTAGATTTCAATTTTGGTTGGAATCGATTTTACTTTTAAAGAGACTTCTATTTTTTCTTGATACCCCATCTTCATTAAGTTTTGACTATTATTGGATTGATAAAAAACTAGTGGAGTATCCATATTATTGTCGGTTTTTTGAATTGTGAATTCATATTCTCCTTTTTTTAAGGGAGCTATTAATAGTGTGTTCTCTCCAATGGATAATTCTTCACTTAGTGATTGATATCCGATTAAGGAATTATTCTGAATTTCAATTAAAAGTGGTTTGTTTTCCACAACATAGTATTCTTTTAACAATTCTTCTGGAACTGTGGTGGGAATATTTACTAATTGATTGATTTCCTCTATTTCATTGTTATAGGGATAAATTCGATTTCCATTACTATAGTCTGTAAAAAAATAATCGCCAGATGGATCGGCAATTTGCCAAATCATAAATTGGGTGATGGCATACCATTTTACATCTGTATGATTTTGGTATCCGTAACCATATCTGGCTACCTTCATGATTTTTTCTTTTTGTTCTTCTGTTAAATTATATGGGGTATTAACTGATTCATAGTCATTGTTTTTTTGAAACATTTGAAATGGTTCAATACAATAAGCAAATTCATTGGTTTCGCTTTTTCGAAAAAACCTGGCTTTTTGATAATAGGTTGTCCTAGTGGATGGCTGGTATTTACTCATATAAATTCCATCAATGTATTCTGCTTCATAAAAAGAAGCGGTTTCTGCATGAGCTATGGAGAAAGATGAGATACTCCATAGTATCATTGTGAGTATTAAGAAAATATATTTTTTGTTGATAAAAATCCCTCCTTTTTTTCTTAACGAGTTCATCCTACCATCCTTTTGGTTGATTGACAAATGGGGATTTTTTATGATTCTTTTTTCTTTTTCTTTTCTTTTTTCTTTTTCTTTTAATAAAAAAAAATTTTTTCCTAGAATAAAGGCTCAAAAAAGATTGTTTACTATGCTATAATAAAAAATGAGGTGAGAGTATGGATGATATAGAAATTTCAAGAAAGAGTAAAAAGTTACCTATTACGGAGGTTGCTAAAAAAATAGGGTTATCTTCTAAAGATTTAATTCTTTATGGAGATTATAAGGCTAAAATAACGAAACCTTATGGAAAGGCTAAAGGAAAACTAATTTTAGTTACCGCTATAAGTCCTACCCCTTTTGGTGAAGGGAAGACAACCGTTAGTATTGGTTTGAGTGATGCTTTAAACAAGTTAGGCAAGAATACTATTGCTGCTTTAAGAGAACCTTCTATGGGACCAGTATTTGGAATGAAAGGTGGAGCAACTGGTGGCGGCTATTCTCAAGTGGTACCAATGGAAGATATTAACTTACATTTTACGGGAGATTTTCATGCTATCACATCTGCTAATAATTTAATATGTGCTGCTATTGATAATCATATTTATTTTGGGAATAGTTTGGATATTCAAACGGTTACTTTCAATCGTTGTTTAGATGTTAATGATCGTGCCTTACGGGATGTTGATTTAGGTACTCGTCATGATTATTTTTCGATTAGTTCTGCTAGTGAAATCATGGCTTTATTCTGTTTGGCGACTTCTCTCGATGATTTACGTAAGAGACTTGGTAATATCGTTGTTGGTCTTAATAGTAAAAAAGAGTATGTTTATGTTCGCGATTTGAAATTGGAAGGATCTTTAGTGGCTCTTTTAAAGGATGCTTTTTATCCTAATTTAGTTCAAACCCTTGAAAATACTCCTGCTATTATTCATGGAGGACCTTTTGCTAATATTGCTCATGGATGTAATAGTATTATGGCAACGAGAACTGCTTTATCTTTGGCAGATTATGTTGTGACAGAGGCTGGATTTGGTGCGGATTTAGGAGCTGAAAAATTCTTAGATATTAAATGTCGTATTGGTAATTTAAATCCTGAATCTGTTGTATTGGTTTCTACCATTAAAGCTTTGAAATATCATGGCGGTGTTCCAAAAGAAGCTATTTTTGAGGAAAATATGGAGGCTTTAAAAAATGGAATGGCTAATTTAGACAAGCATTATGAGAATTTAGCAAAATTTGGAGTAAACGTTATTGTTTGTTTAAATCGTTATAATACGGATACGGATGAAGAAGTAGAGGCTTTACGTGAACATTGTAAGGAAAAGGGATTTCCATTTGCTGTTAGTACGGCTTATATTGATGGAAGTGATGGGGCTTTGGAATTAGCGAAACAAGTTCTTAAGATGAAAAAATCTAAATTTCAATTTTTATATGATACGGAAGATACGGTTATTCATAAGATCGATACTATTTGTAAAGAGATTTATGGAGCTAAAAAGGTTAATTATAGTAAAGAAATTAAAGATAAAATTAAGATATTGGAAAAAAATAAAGTTTCTAATCTTCCAATTTGTGTTGCTAAAACACAATATTCGTTTTCTGATGATAAAAATAAGGTTGGTGTTCCTAAAAACTTTGAAGTTACAGTTAAGGATGTTCGATTCTATTCAGGAGCTGGTTTCATTACAGTATTATTAGGAGATATTATGACTATGCCAGGTTTATCTCGTAAACCAAATTTTGAAATTATAGATGTTGTTGATGGTAACATTATTAATTTGAGTTAAAAAAAATATCCACATTTGTTGTGGATATTTTTATTCTAATGTTAAGTCTTCTTCTTCCTCTTCTTCAATAGGATCGGGAGTATTTATTTTTATATTTTCTTGTGGAACAATGGTTATCTTTCCAGTATATGTTGTCCCATTACATACTATTGTATAATTATATATTCCTGTTGAAAGGGAATCTACTTGTGAAAAATTTGGATTCGAACATGTATTGTATACTTCTGGTGTTAATTCTTCTAATATATAATCTTTTGCATAATTTGAAAATGATACATTTCCTAATTGATATTCTACATTTCTTAGTGTAATTGTAGGCATTTCTTTTTGCTTTACGGTAACTGTTCCCATATATTTCTTTTTTCCATAGGATACGATGTACTGATAGGTACCGGCTTGATTCACATTTACTAGTGATGTGTCTAACCGTAGGGAACGTATTGTTTGTTCGGTCAAGGTTGAAGCATTTTCTAAGTAGTCTTTTACATCGACACTTAAAGGATTTGCTTCTTCTATTTCAAAGTCTTTTACTTTTATTTCATTGGTTTTTGCTTGGGCTTGGGCAATTTTTCTTTCTTCTACTTGTAATGTATAGGTTGTATTGATAATTGGTTTTACTTGAGTAGACATAATAAGTCCACTACCAATCAGGAATATACCCCAGCTAGCTGCGGTAACGGATAAAATTTGTTGTTCTCGTTTATTTAGCCCCATACAAACACCTCTACCTTTAATTTCATTATACGGGATAAAAATAATTGTAAATAGAGAAAACGATTGTTTTTATTGTAAAATATGTCAAATAGACATATAATTTAGTTAGAGAGGTGATTCTATGACGATTATTTGGTTTATTGTTTTTACTGTTTTGTTGATTATTGAATTAGCAACGGTTAATTTGGTAACCATTTGGTTTGCGATTGGTGCTGTAGCATCTATTATTACCACTTTTTTTACATCTTCTGTTTGGATTCAAATGATTGTGTTTGTAATTGTCAGTTTGCTGGCCTTACTTGCAACTAAGCCATTGATGAAGCGATTTAAACATTTTGATGTCGTTCCAACCAATTCTGATCGTGTGATTGGAAAAGTTGGAGAAGTTACAAAAAGCATCGAAAAAAATCAATATGGTGAAGTAAAAGTATATGGTAATACTTGGACAGCCACTAGTGACAAACCAATTCGAGAAGGTACTCGAGTTAAAGTATTGTCTATTGACGGGGTAAAACTCGTTGTAGAAAAAGAGGAGGATTAGTATGGAAATTGGAATCATTATAGCATTGATTATCGTGTTGATTGTAGCGTCAGGAATTCGTGTTATTCCACAATCAAAGGCTTGTGTCGTAGAGCGCTTAGGAGCTTATCATCGTACGATGCAAACAGGACTTCATTATGTAATTCCTTTCATTGAAAGAGTTGCCAATCGTGTAAGTCTAAAAGAAATTGTTAAAGATTTTGCTCCACAACCTGTTATTACAAAAGATAATGTTACGATGCATATCGATACTGTTGTATATTTTCAAATAACAGATTCAAAACTTTATACTTATGGAGTTGAAAATCCTATTAATGCGATTGAAAATTTAACCGCAACTACTTTACGTAATATTATTGGAGAATTAGAGCTAGATGAAACATTAACTTCTCGTGATGTTATTAATACAAAAATGCGTTCTATTTTGGATGAGGCAACGGATCCATGGGGAGTAAAGGTAAATCGTGTGGAAGTTAAGAATATTATTCCACCTAGAGATATTCAAGAATCTATGGAAAAACAAATGCGTGCGGAACGTGAAAGACGTGAAGCTATTTTAAAAGCTGAAGGAGAAAAGAAAGCGGCTATCTTAATTGCTGAAGGTGAAAAGGAAAGTACGATCCTAAGAGCAGATGCTGAAAAGGCTGCTAAAATTAAGGCTGCTGAAGGAGAAGCAGAAGCTATTATTAAAATACAAGAGGCTACGGCTCAAGGTTTACGCTTATTAAAATCAGCTGAAATGGATGATGCAGTATTAAAATTAAAAAGTTATGAGGCTTTGGTAGAAGTTGCTAAAGGAAATGCTACTAAAATCATTGTTCCAAGTGATTTACAAGGAATTGTAACGGCTGGTACAGCTCTAGGTGAAAGTTTCAAAAAAGATTAAAAGAAAAGAACGAATGATACTCGTTCTTTTTTAATAGTAAATCTTATAAATTAATATATTTATGATTAGAAATATGGGAACTAAAATTTGAAATTTTCGTTTCTTTGTTTTATGGTGAAAGATAAACATTCCTAAAAGTGTTCCTGCACTTCCTCCTATGAATGCCAATCCTAATAGGGTGTTTTCCTTTATTCTCCAGTGATTCTTGATGGCAGAATATTTATCCCACCCCATTACTAGAAAAGATACTATATTTATTCCTATTAGGTAGTAAATTGTTTGATTCATAGTTTGGCTCCTTGATAAGTATCTCTTTTTACCATTTCTTTATCTATATCATTTAAGACGCAAAACTTTTTAATTAACCAAGTTGGTTCTACTAATTCGTTTACGTCAGGATCTCCGGTAATTCTATGAATTACTATTTCTGGACGTAATAATTCTAATTGATTTACAACTATATCAATGTATTCTTCTTTTGTAAGTATATGAAATGGTTTTGTTTTATATAGTTTTTCTAACGGAGTATCTTTAATGATACTAAGCATATGAATTTTAATTCCTTGAATATCTAATTGATTTAGGTATTTTATAGTATTTAACATGTCTTCTTTTGTTTCATAAGGTAGTCCATTTATAATATGTACTACCACATCTATTTTTCTTTCTCTTAGTTTCTTGACCATTTGTTCAAAACAATCTAGGCTATGACAACGATTTATTAATTTGGAAGTGGATTCTTTGATTGTTTGTAGACCTAATTCAATTGTTAAGTAGGTTCTTTTATTTAAGTCTTCTAAATATTCTAGGCATTCTTCGGATATGGAGTCTGGTCTTGTTCCAATGTTAATACCTATGACGTTTTCAAATGTTAGAACTTTTTCATATACTTTTTTTAATGTTTCTATGGGAGCATAGGTATTGGTTCTAGCTTGAAAATAGGCAATATATTTTTTACTTGGCCATTTGTGATTCATTACTTCTTTAATGCTTTGAAATTGCTTTTCTAGTGAATCTTCAACGTTTCCTGCAAATTCTCCGCTTCCACTTTTAGAGCAATAGATACATCCTCCATAGCCTACTGTTCCGTCAATATTAGGACAAGTAAAACCAGCATTTAGGCTTATTTTAGATACTTTTTCTCCAAAACGATTTTTATAGTAATAATCTAACGTATGATATCGTTTATTGGAATTGGTAAATTGAAATGAATTCATATTTCATCCCTCACTACTAGTAAAGTCTACTGTATTTTCTAGTTTTTTGCAACAAAAGGTGGTATGATTAAAATAGGTGAAGGCTATGAAAAAAGTTGCAAAAATTCGTTTAAAGCCAAAATTCGTTCCTTATTTAAAAGCATTAGGGATTCTTGTTTGCCTTATCTTAGGAGTTTTTTTATTCTATGAGAAACAAATACATGATTTAACTAAACTGGGATATAGTAAAAAGGCTAGCCAAGCTATTTTGTTTTCTTTTCATAAAGATTATATTTTATCTGTTGGAGAAAACCCTACTTTAAATGCTGTTTTTGAAAGTGATCAGTTTCAAGAGGAATATTTGGATCAATATCGTAAGATTCAATATGTGAATCAAGAACATTTTGTTTCCAATCTTCATAAATTATTTAAACTTGGTTATAGTACCAATGATATTAATATTATATTTGCTCATGGTGATGATGCTGCTGTTGGTAGATTTGCTAAGAGAGAAAAGATTAAATATTTAGAGGAATTCTTTATTGTTCCTTATGCTAAGTTGGATAATTATGATCGTTATGTTCATTATGCTGATGATACAGGAGAAGATGAGGAATTAACGGTTCTCTATGTAAATTTGGATTTGGACAAAGAAGATTATGAAGATGCTCATCTTGTAGACTCTTTTTCTACTGATATGCTAGTTAATAAACATCGTTATTTGTCTTCTGACTTTGTTCCAACGGATTTGGCTATGATTGATTCCCAATATGCTTCTTCGGATGATTTACAAGCTAGTCGATTGGCTATTAATGCTTTTCGAAAGATGGCGGATGCCGCGGAGAGGGAAGGGTACCAAATTGTCATTAATTCTGCTTATCGAAGTTATCAAGATCAAGTAGATCTTACCGAATTATATTTCAATACTTATGGTCAGGGATATGTGGATAAGTATGTTGCAAAACCGGGATTTTCGGAACATCAAACAGGTCTTGCTTTTGATGTGGGAAGTCGTAATACCAATGTTTTTGCTAATTCTAAAGAGTATCAGTGGATGCAGGAAAATGCCTATAAATATGGTTTTATTGCTCGTTTTGAAAAGCGCTTTGAAGCCATTACTGGTTTTCGCCAAGAAGCTTGGCATTATCGATATGTTGGAGAAGAAATTGCTAGCTATATTCATGAACATTCTATTCCGTTTGAAGAATACTGGGCAATGTTTTTAGATCAGAGGCGATAAACTTCTAGTTATCTAGAAGTTTTTTTCTTGGCTTATTTTACTATTTATGATATTATGGTAATAGAGTATAAGAAGGTGTTGATATGTATCCGCTTGGTAAACAATTTGAAGTAGATTATGCTAAAGCAATTAGTGATAAAAAAGCTATTGTTCAAGGACAAAATTATCGTATTTCTGTTATCTCAGAGAGGGTTGTTCGTTTGGAATTTTCTAGTGCTGGGCAATTTGTTGATCGACCTACTCAATTGATTAAGAAAAGAAATATTGGATTACCAGATTTTTCGGTACGCCAAGATGCTAATATTGTTGAAATTACTACTAAGTATTTTGCTTTGAGTTATATCAAGGGACAACCTTTTGTCGGAACAAAAGTCGATCCAATGAAGAATTTGAAGATTATGCTTTTATCTCGTGAAAGGGATCGTAGTAAAGATTGGTATGTTGGGCATCCTGAGGCACGTAATATGTTGGGTAATATGGTTTCTGTTGATGTGAATGTTCCTAAGAATTTACAAAAAGGCTTATATTCTTTAGATGGTTTTGCTTCTTTTGATGATTCTTATGGAAAGCTTATTATGGAAGATGGAACGTTAGCCGATCCTCCCCAAAACCATTTGGATATTTATGTTTTCTTATATGATAAAGATTTTAAACAGGCTTTATTTGATTATTTTAAGATTACAGGCGCTCCTCCTTTAATCCCTCGATTTGCTCTTGGAAATTGGTGGAGTCGAAATACCACTTATGATGAAAAAAGTGCGGTTGATTTGATTCGTAATTTTGAAAGAAAAAAAATACCAATTTCTGTTATGCTTTTTGATCATGATTGGCATATAAGAAATATAGGAGATTATCAAGGATTAAAGACTGGATTTACTTTTAATCCTGAGTTGTTCCCTAACCCTAGTGAAACAATTCAAGAATTTCATAAGAGAGGAATTCGTGTTGGATTATGTATTAATCCAACCAATGGAATTTATCCTCATGAGCAGTATTATCCACAAGCTATGCAATCTCTTGGAATAGAAACTCCTACTATATTAGATTTTGATCCATTGAATCCAAAAATGTTGGATGTTTTGCTTAAGATGTTTTTACATCCTTTAGAAAATTACGGTGTTGATTTCTTTTGGAATGATTCCGATGGAAAAATGGATGTTACTAAGTTATGGGCACTAAATCATTATCTATATCTTGATTCTGGTAGAGCAGCTAATAAAAGACCCTTGTTGCTTGCGCGGGGTGGAATTTATGCTCCTCATCGTTATCCAATTCTATATGGTGGATCTAGTGAAATTAGTTGGAAAGATTTAAAGAATTTACCTTTTCAAATTTTAAATGCCGCTAATATTGGTGTCAGTTGGTGGAGTCATGATGTTGGAGGAAACCATGGTGGTATTGAAGATGGTGAGTTATATATTCGTTATGTTCAATTGAGTACTTTTGGACCTATTATGCGTTTTCATGGAGCTCGTGGAAAGTACTATAAGAAAGAGCCTTGGGTATGGGATGCTAAAACCGAAAATATTGCGGCTGACTATTTAAGATTGCGTCACCGTTTAATTCCTTATTTATACACAGAGGCTTATAATTATACAAAATCAGGTACTCCTTTGATTCAACCTTTCTATTATAATTATATGTGGGTATATGATGATGATTTATATCGTAATCAGTATTATTTGGGTTCTCAATTATTGGTTTGTCCTATTTTGGAACCTAAAGATCCTGTTATGAACCGAAGTATTCATCGATTCTTTGTACCGGATGGTACTTGGTATGATTTAGTTACTGGAAAGAAATTCCCAGGTAATAAGAAATATGTTTCTTTCTTTAAGGAAGAAGATTATCCAGTGTTTGCTCATTCTGGTTCGATTATTCCTTTTTCGAATCGTAGTGATTATAATAATATTGGGTTACCTACTGATTTGGAAATTCAGATTTTCCCAGGTGCTAGTAATACCTATACACTTTATGAAGATGATGGAATTACTTCTCTTTATCATCAAGGATACTTTTTGAAGACTTCTATTGATTATAACTATTTGCGAAATAACTATACGGTTATTATTCGTTCTATTGATGGTAAGAGTGGTATTGCTCCTGAACGCCGTAATTACAAAATGGTGTTCCGTAATACCAAGAAGGCAGAAAGTGTAACCATTTACTTTAATGCTGAAAAACTAGAATGTGAAAATTATGTCGATGGAAATGATTTTATTGTAGAAGTTTCTAATGTACCTACCATTGGTCAGTTAACGATTAACTGTAAGGGAAAAGATATTGAAATTGATGCCGTTCGTCTTATTAATGATGATTTAGATAGTATCTTGATGGACTTAAAGATTAACACTTATCTAAAGGAAGAAATTAGTGATATTGTATTTGGAGAATTGCCAATTGATAAGAAACGTATTGAAATTCGTAAACTTAAGAAGAAGGGGTTATCGAAAGAACACATTGGATTGTTCTTGAAACTATTAGACTATATTGGTGAAATTTAGGAGGAATTTTTATGGAGAATCGTAAAAAAGATATACGACAGGTTCGTTTGGAAAAACTAAAAGAAGAAATGATTCTTCGCTTTTCTGATTCTTTAAATTTTGACAGTGAGATGGAATTGTATGAGCATTTATTAGTTCATCTTTTTACAGGGGATTTAGACGATGTTTTTCTTTCTGAATCTTTATTGGGAATTGATGGTAATGAAAAAAGTGAAATCATGAATTTAGCTCGTAAGTATATGTCTTTATGTTTTTATGATGGAGATATCAGTTATTGGGCAGATTCTATTGATGGAGTGTACTTATCTGATTTGGATTTGGTGTGCATGAAATTATTGGATAACTTTGATTTCTTGTTGGGACTTGCCAAAGATGGTGGGGAAGATGTTTTACAAAAATTAGTTTCCTTTCAAAATACAAGTTTAACCGGAACTTCTTCTGTCATTGATGCTTTACGAAATATTTTTGTAAATGATGATGTTTTAAAGGATACTTTATTTAAGTTATTAAAAGATAATGGACCTTATCAGGGATTATCCAGTTTTGAAAAAAAGGTTTTGTTGGAGTATCCAGAAGGAGTTTTCTATCAATTAAATGGAGAGAATATTCAAAAAATTTCTCCTGAAGAATTAAAAAATAAATTGCTTACTACTTACTTTGGAACGATTCCAGAAGAAAATATTACTTTTGAAAGTTTTGGAAAGTTATTTCCAACAGAGGATTCTTTTGAACAAGTTGTATTAGATACTCATTTTGAAAATGGTTATATGGATTCTGGAAAGCAAGGGGCTAAATAAAGAAAGTTTATACTTTCTTTTTTTATTTTAAAAAAAACTTTGCATTTTTTTATTTTGTGCTATAATAATCTTGTATTTTGCGTTGAGAAAGAAGTAGTAGTAATTTGATGGTTTTTAGAGAGTCCACGTTGGTGCAAGTGGATAGCCTAGATTTATGAACTTGTCTTAGGAGCAAATTGGGTAATTCCGTTATCGATTCAAGAGTATAAGATTAACTTATAAATTAAGGTGGTACCGCGAGCAATTCGTCCTTATGGGATGGATTGCTTTTTTTTGGAGGATTTATGAAAGAGTTTGTTTTGTTTGTTATGACTTTCTTTTTTACTTTACTGCTCTATGAATTGTTTATTGTTCGTAGAGCAAAACGAGAAAAAAAGAAAAAAGAACCAATAGAAGTTACTTATTTGGTAAGTCATTACCATTTAGATTTAAAAAAGTTATCTTATAATCAATTGCTGCAAATTGTCGCAATTGTTTCATCCTTAGATATTTCGATTGTTGTTAGTTTGATTTTGCTTATTTCTAATTTTTTTCTCGAAATATTAGTAGGATTTGTTTCTGTTATTGTGTTGATATTCGTTAGTTATCATATGGTTTATTTATTTTATAAGAAGAAAGGATGTATTAAACATGAATGAAATATTAAAAATAGAACAAAAATGGCAAAAGTATTGGGAAAAACATAAGACTTTTGAAGCTAAAACTGGAAGTAAAAAAACTCCTTATTATATTTTAGTTGAGTTTCCTTATCCAAGTGGGGCTGGTTTGCATGTAGGACATGTTAGAAGTTATACAGCTCAAGATTCTTTAGCAAGAATGATGCGTATGCAGGGATATAATGTATTATATCCAATGGGATTTGATGCTTTTGGGGCACCTGCGGAAGAGTATGCTATTAAGACTCATCAACATCCAAAAAATGTTGTGGAAAACAATATCAAAGTATTTGGAAAACAAATGAAGTCTTTAGGATTTTCTTTCGATTGGAGTAGACAATTCTCTACTACAGATCCAGATTATTATAAATGGACTCAATGGCAATTTTTACAATTCTATAAGCATGGAATGGCTTATAAGGATACAATTCCTGTTAACTGGTGTCCTAATTGTAAGACTGTTCTAAGTAATGAAGATGCTGCTGGTGGAGTTTGTGAAAGATGTGGAAGTCAAGTTGAACAAAGAGAAAAGAGTCAATGGATGCTTAAGATGGCTTCTTATTCAGAAGATTTGTTAAATGGTCTTGAAGATACGAATTTTGCGGATCGTGTAAAATTGGGACAAATTAATTGGATTGGAAAATCTACCGGTGTAGAAGTAGATATTGATATTGTTGGTGGTGGAAACTTTAGTATTTTTACTACTTGTCCAGAAACAATTTACGGTATTACTTTCTTTGTTATTGCTCCAGATGGCAAATTGATCAAAGAATTGATGCCTCGTGTTGAAAATAAAGAAGAAGTAGAAGAGTATATTAAAGAAACGGCTAAAAAATCCAATATGGATCGTACAGAACTTAATAAAGGTAAGAGTGGTGTCGAAGTAAAAGGTATTAAAGCTATTAATCCAGTTAACGGCAAAGAAGTGCCTGTTTTCTTAGGAGATTTCGTATTGGGAGACTATGGTACGGGTGCTGTTATGGCAGTTCCTAGTCATGACCAAAGAGACTATGAGTATGCTAAGGAACACAATCTTGAAATTATCCAAGTTATTGATTGCGGAGATATTTCAGAGCACGCAATTGAAAAACATGATTATATGGGTCATGGATATAAGTTGATTAATTCGGAAGAATTTGATGGAATGACGGCTGATGAAGCTCGTGAAAAAATCTCTGATATGCTAGAAGAAAAAGG
>AUXO013399414.1_pt1 | contig 17804 bp, 28 predicted proteins | sample 768731 | NCBI WGS metagenome assembly AUXO01 (sample SAMN02715735, study PRJNA202380) | gut metagenome | biome: sheep rumen | host: Ovis aries | place: New Zealand: Palmerston North
ACCTCATCGCTAACTTTCCTGTATATTGCTGCTATCTCTTCAAAATCGAGATCCATGATTTTGTTTTCTTTAATTCCTTTAAAATGGAGATTTGTAATTCTTCCTGTCATCCTATCTCTTTCAATATCTACGCTATCGCATTTTACGGATACTTCTTTGCCACTCTTAAATAATATTGTTATTGTCATTTTCCCCTCACAATCTTGTTAATGGGCAATTTTTGCAAATATCGCTGTCCCACAGTTCCATGCCATCGTGATCTTCTGGCTTGTATTCGTTCGGATATTTGCAGTATTTATTGCACATATCCTCTTTTACTTCTTCAAGTATTTGACTAATCGTTTCGCTCATTTTTTCTCCATTATTGCCAACTCGCACATGATTCCGCAGTCGGCTACAACTACATTATTTTTCCCCTTGTTTGGGTCTAATTCGTCCAAAAAGCACTCTTTCAAGCAACTATGTCCGATTTCTCTTTCAAGTTTTGCACGTGCTTCAAACACTTGTGGGAAGTCCACTCTTATCTTGTTCCAATACCCCATGCCGCCTTTGACACAACCGATGCAGTTATTGTTGGAATAGCCTAGATCATACATTGCAGGTCTTTTTATGCCTAACCGTTCGAGCATCCCATGCGCTTCGTCTTTGCTCAGATTCTTCTCGATCAGTGGGAACTCATGGTTAAATTCAACCATTGTCTGCTGTATTCGTTCCGCTCTGCGTGTTTCGTTTTTGTCCATTCCCCACACGTATGTTATTTGTTCGCCAGCGTGTTCGTTTTCCCAATGTTTTCTGACTTTTCTTTTTAGCATTCCGGTGCAAGCGGCGCCATGCGGCGAGTTGATAAATCTAAACTTTCGCACGACAGCTGCCACATCTTCAAATTCGTCCGATTTTAATATTTCAATCTCGTGATCCAGCACCTTCTCGCAATCTTTGATAAATCTCATGCTGTCCGGGTGTTGGTCTTTAATGTCTATGTATATGTACTCATCAACATTTTCTGCCAAATACCCCGCTATAAAAGAACTAACTCCAGCACTTAACCATACTACTTTCACGCAACCACACTACGATAATCGTTCGTGCGGTAATCGTTAGATTGCTCTTATACACGCTTGTATGCGCTTATAGCCACGATTTCAAATCTTACACCTGTAAATCACTGTTCTCTAACAGGCAGCCTAGTTTCACTAGGATTAGCGTTTTTCCTTTCTTAATCCGCTGATCTGACTTTGTAAGTCTTTAATATCAAACTGCATATTATTTACAATCTGCCGGAGTTTTTTGTTATCCTCTTCAAGATACTCAACACTGGCTTTTAAATCTCTTATTTGAGGTTCGATCTCTTTAACGAGATAAACCGATAATTCTTTACTGTTCATGTTTACCCCTTATTCTGATTTTTCTAAGTCAAATATTGACAGCTGATTATCTTTCGGCAGTATGCACATTTCTTCTTTGGCTCTGCGATAAAATTCCTTGTTGATCTCGAAACCGTAGAAGTTCCGCCCTGTTTCCAAACATGCACGACCTGTCGTGCCACTTCCAAAGCATGGGTCGATAACTACATCGCCTGGATCAGTAAATGTTTCAATCAGCTTTTTGAGTAGCTTGACTGGTTTCTGTGTCGGGTGGATTTTCGGAATGTCTTTCCCGTCCTTTTCCCACTCGAACCAATCAAAGACCATTCTTCCCGTTCCTCTGATATTCTTTCCGTTTTCGTCAACCTTAACACCGTTGCGAAACTTTGGAAGGCGGTCACGATAAAAAAGAATAGCGTGTTCTGTCGCTCCTACGACTCGCATATTCGCCTTGAGGACCTGCGGGCTATAATTTTTTATGAAGTACAGCGGCATATATTTTACAAATCCATGCTTCGCCGCCGCTTTGATTAGATCATGCTGTTGCTCAAACGAACAAAAAACTATCATGCATGGACTATCAGAACTTCTTCCTCGACCTGTCGGCTTTGTGTCATCTTTCCGCATCAATCTGCTGCAGAAATGGAAGTATTCATAGACGTTAAAATTGAAATCGCTTGCAAATGCGCTCTTTCCCGCCAGCTTTGATTCTCCGTTCTTATTGTCCCCCCCTATATACCACATCGGGTTTGAGCCATAGAAGTTGTTGCCCACACTATACGGTATGTCCGCAATGATTAACTGTGCTTTCTGTAAAGGGCATTTCTTCCAGTTCTGCATGGAATCGTTATATAGCTCGCACTTCAGTTTTTTCTTGTGTTCCATTTTACCCCTCCATGCGCTGTGCTTCGTTATAGAAGTTCTGATTAAGCAATGCAATCGTTTTGTAATCTGCATCGCCGAGATCCGTATGCACGATGTGCGGATACTTCGCCATAACCTTTGCCACCGAAGGAACCTCGAAAGTTCTGATACCGTGCTCGGTGTCCCTTCTCACTGACTTCATGATTGTCAGCTTATCGCCTACTTTTATAACACTTCTCATCTTTCGGATGCCCTGCATATCGAAAAATACAGGCATAACTCTTGTAATCATTTGTTTTTCTCCTTTGTTTTGTGGTTTCTGTTCACGTTTATAACTATATCACACTATGATATATATTGCAATACATTTCTCGACTATTTTTTTATACCGTCCATTAAGATCGTGTTGAGGTTCGACACCGCCAGCGCATAACTTCGATACTTGCAAAAATAGCACTTGCCTTCGATGCCTAGAAGATAGTCAGCGGATACGTTCAGCGCCTTGCATAACTGCGTGAGCGTGTAAGCGCTTGGGTCATTGTTCCCGCTCATGATGTCCCTTATTGTTCCTTCTGCGAGTCCTGTTTCTTTGGCGAGCGCTTTGACCCGCACGTTTTCCGACTGCATGATTTCTTTGAGTCGCTTGCCGATTTTGTTTTCTTCTTCTCCTTGCATATGACTACCCCTTTTTCTATTTGATCGGGTGCGTTGTATCCGTCCCGTAAGTATCTGCATATCTCGTTTATCGCTTGCATATATCCAAATGCAACGACCGCCCTGTTTCCGTATTGTGTCAGCAGTTTCAGCTTTTCGATTTGATCTGGTCTAATGTCGGATATGTGCCCGTCTGATTTTTTCATTTCCACGTATAACGCATGGTATCCGTTGCTCGGAACAGGTAGCACCAAATCGGGGATACCCTTTTTAAGCCCCATACGTGCCAATTTAGACCGATATGCCACGTTATGCTTTCCTTCATTGGGCACATGGTATAAAAGCGCTAATTCGGGCAAAATATGCGCTTGTAGCGATGCCCATTTAATAACTTGCTCTTGCTCTTCTGCTTCTGTCATTTATAAACAATGCCTTTCCAAAAAATCCGCTATCTTTCGCTCCGCTTCTTCGCTCATCTTCCGCTGTGGCTCCTTTGGCGCTTCTATCTGCTCTACGGTGTGCGTTTCGATGGTTTTCTGTGTCTGCTCAATCACTTGCAGCAGTGCCGGCGAAATTTGGCGCTCCGTATAGACACGTTTGCTTGCGCTTTCGTATGCACGTAAAAAACGAGCCTGTGCGTTACTCATTGCGTTCTCGTCCTCTGTCGTTGCCCATTCCTTGAGCGTGTCCGCCGAACCGACTGCTGCCTTGCAGGTGTCCGGTAACTCTTGGAAGCGCTCTGCACTATGGTATGCGCTGTCCCTTATGGCTCGTATGATGTACTTGCCCCATGCTTCCATAGCGTCCATGCGCTTTTCGCTGTTCTGTGCGCATTGCTCACGTATATCCGCAGGAGTCGGTGCAAATTTATGCGTTTGCATATAAACTGTGACCGCATTCATGCACTTTCGATATTCCAGATCCTTTAAAAGCTGGTACCACACTTCCCCAGCATCCGCAGACGGGATAAATTTCGGGTCTGTATAAACAGATTTCAGTGTCTTTGTGATCGTTCCAAATTCTTCTCTAGTCATTGTTTCCGTACTCCTTTAACCAATCATCTACAACTTGCATTCTGTTATTTATTGCGTCTATGTATGCGCTACCGCTACTATTTGTTCTGTTTTGGTGCCTTTGCTTGTGTTCTTCAACAGCATCTGCAACCCATTTCCGGATACATAAATAATGGTTATTCGCTTTGTATTTAGGTTTCATTTCGATGTATTCATCAAGAAATGTTATGCACTCGCCTGTTTTTATATCTCCGTATTCATCACATAACCTTTTGTAGTCATCGTCAGTTAATCGGACGTGCTTATACACACCGTAGGTGTGTTTTATCTTCTCTTTTTTTCTCTTATCTTTGTCTTTATCTGTATCTTTATCTTTCTCTATATCTTTATCTTTATCTATCTCTTTCTCTGCGCTACATGACTGTTTCACTTCTGTTACATCGGTGTTACTCTGTAACATTTTTTGTCTGTTTCTGAAATCTCTTACCCTTTGTGCGCTTGCTGTTTCACTGCCGATTAACTCGGGAACTTCTGCCATTAAAAAGCGATTTTCCCCCATTTCTTCAAGCAATCCAGCCCGCATCAAAAAGTTGACTGTGACTTGCACGTTGTCCGCATCTTCATCAAGGTCTAGCGCTAATTCATCAGCGAAGTTATCTTCGATTCCTTCATACTCTAATATTCCATCGTTGTTCATGCACTTCATCATCATTTTTAGATATATGATCGTGTATGTATCACCGCCAGCAATTCGTCTTAATTTCTTGATTCTTTTGTCTGTAAAAAAATCGTCTTTTAACTTTAACCAATAATATCTTTTTGCCATCTTTATGCCCTCTCGTATCCTGCTTTTCAAACTTCTGCGATATACTCGCAGAAGTTAGCATATTCTGCATAGACACCATGCTTTTCGTGCTTCTCGATCAACCCGCCTTTCACAAGGTTTCCGAGATTTTTAATTATTCCTCGTTTGGTTGAGTTCGTCATTTTTGCGAACTGTGACAGCGTCTTGATACATTTCCCATATTTGCGTGTGTCCTGCCAAATAATCGCATATACTAACAGATCATTGCCTTTCAGCTTACATTCGTTCACCATCCACGGATAAATAACAATATCTTCCATTTTTTTCGCCTTTCGTGTAATAAAAAACCGCCATACAAACAAGTTTGCCCCCTTGAATGTATAACGGTTAATTACCTGTGCCTATTCAATTTTAACTCCCATTCAACGGGGCAACATTGAATAGGCTCTTTTGTTAGCACATATACTATACTATATTTTCGCAATCATTTCAACGGAAACATAGGGAAATAGGTATAGAAATTACCTTAGATATAGCCTTTGCTATAGATTTTACAATACCATATCTATACCGTATGCATATCGTATCTATACCGTATCTGTACACTTAATTTCTTGTAATAAAAAAACCAATGTATCAGCACCTCGCACGTACTAACACATCGGTTTTACAATTCCCCTATTTGGTTTTTACACCGATAGGTTAGTTGTTCATAGCATCTGTATAATACCACGTTTTTTTGCACGAAAAAAGGCGGGATTCAGTCCGCCCTTAATCGTGTAAATTAAATTCAAGAGGTGTTAAGCTGGTGAAATCACCGAACTATAAAATATTATGCCTTTCGGCTGGTTACTTGATCTGCAGGTTTTCTTTTTCAACAAGTTCCGCACCTGTTACGGTTGCATCTGCGTTTTCCTTCAAAAACTTTTTGATGCTCGTCTTGTCGATGTCTGTATCCTTCAATGTCCTCGGCTTGATATATTCTTCTGGGATTGCGTTTATATCCCTGATCTCGACCGATTCAGACTTGCGGAAACTCAGCGCACATCGTGCATCGCTATATTTATACTTTCGCACGTCCTCAACGGTGCTTTGTAAATAGCTGTTAAGGTAATGCTTGAGCCATTCAGCCTTATGTTCTGCTGCCGATTGGCGCTTTGCTAACTTTGCCTTCTCTGCTTTCAGCGCTTCGGCATCGCTCTGCAGATTTTTAATCATGCAAGCGATATTAGAAACCTTATCATTGAGCGCCATTTGACACGCTGTGATGCTGTCGCTTAGGTCGGCGCCTTCCAATATCTCGCCGGTTTCGGAATCAAAACCGTTTTCGATTAAATTATAGAGTTTATCTTCGATTTCATAAAGGTTCATTCTGTTTCTCCTATAAATAATTTTTGCCAAAGATAGAAATAAATTCTTCCCGGCTGTGCGTTTTTTCAAATTCCTTTTGTGCTGTGCGTTTTAACATCGTATCGAGATCATGTCCGTTCTTTCCATGCACTCCGTTAGTCCCTCGATGATGGTATGGGCAGAGCCACACTTTCAAGCCTGTTTTCTCGGAATTGTGGCGGTTCTTCCCAAAAAACACGTGATGATCTTCCACGTATGGCTCATAGAGTCCTTGCATAGCGCAGACGATGCACTCTTTTTTGCTTTGTATAATGCTATTCATGGGCATACCCTTTCAGACGTTCCAATTCCGCAGGTGTCAGCGTTTCGATCGGGGCACTGCTGCCTTTTATGTCCGCTATCAATCCGTCAATCAATCGGGCAAACTCTTTCCCGTTGTATGTGTGGCTACCCCGTAGAACGTAAAATTTTGCGTATTCTACGGACTTTAGCACAGGTTTGCCATGATTTACACCTATCTGCATCTCGAGCGTGTAATTGGGCAAATTTGACGGTCTGACGTGTAAGTCTACGAGTTTCTTATAGTTGATGTCTGCTTTCAAACCTATCATGTAAGGCTGCCCGTTTATGAGCAAGTCTTGACCGTATTCCGCTAACATCTGATTGTGCAGTTCATAGCGTGAAATTTGGGCAAATTCAGCGTATTTTCCGATAAGCGCCCAATAATAGGCATTAGCGTCTAAAGTCCGTTTTTGATGCCTTTCTGTGATTTTTAGGTCATATATAATCGGATCACCGTTTTCTTTTTTGCTAGGGAGATGCTCAAGCACATCTCCCACGCAATACTTAATCTTTTCAAGCGTTCCGCTCAGTTTCATTCTTCTTCGCCTTTTCTTCAAGTTCAATCTGCGCCATTAAATCAGCTTTCGCCTTTTGGAAGTATTTATCTTCCATGCTCTGCAGATTCTTTGCTCTGTAGCGCTGTGCTACCTTTCCAGCAATGTTTTCAACGTGCACTTTTTCGCATAAGTCGTTGAGTTCTGCAAGGTGTTCTGCTGTCATGAGTTCCGCTACCTGTTCCGGCAAATCTTCTCCGGCATAGATATACAAGCCTAAACCAAACATAGCAAGGTTTTTAGTAAGACATCTCATGATGGTCTTATTCACGTCAAACATGGTCGCTGGCTGTACGGTTTTCTCAATCACTTTGTTATATGACTTAACTGTGTAAGTGTACGGGTGGGACTTCATTGCCTTGTTCGCTCCGTCCATAACAGGCAGCCACATTTCATGAGTTTGACCGTTTGCGGTCACACGTGTATAGCACATATAACCTAGGTTCTCATCGTAAAAATAAGGCGCACCGTCAAACTTCACGATTTCATAGGTTGCATCTGGGCAACGCTTTTTAAATTCTGCCCATGCGCTCGCCCAACTAAGGTAAGTCAATCCGTTTTTCTGTTCAACATAATCGTTTACGTTGACTGCATAAAGTTCGTTAAAAAGTTTATCGTTCATGATTTTCTCCTTTTATCGCCCTCCGCACTTGGCGGAAGGCTTTATTTTTTAGAAGTCGCTTCTTGATACTCCGTTATAGGAATATGGATCTCGGCTGTATTCCTCTGCATCTTCCTCAGCTTCGGCTTCTGCTCTTTCAAAATCCTCTTTATCTGCCATTGTGGTGTATGTGATCTCGCCCTCTTCGGAGAACTCTGCTTCCCATACGTCAATATCAAGGTACTTTTCAAGGATTTCCCTTGCCTTATCGTCTGGGATTTTCATCAAATCGCCATACTCGGCAACGACCTTGTTTTTAACTTCTTCGTCATTGTAAAAGTTCCATGTTTTCTTGTATTCGCTATGCATTTTCGTTTTCTCCTTTTCTGTTCCCCCTCGGAACAATTATATTATACTATATAGTGTAGGAGATTGCAAGTTATTTATACAGCTTTTTGTATAACTCCTTTTCAACGTCTATATGCAAAGCGATGGAAATGCCAGAGATCGAAAGCATTAACAGCCCGCATTCTTCCAATACTTCCGTTGAAATATGCCCTCCAGCATAATATGCAAGCGCAAAGATAAATGCAAACAGCGGTAAAATGATAAATGCTTCAAGCGTGTGAAGAGTAACCCTGTATGATCTGATAAAATCTTTTCTTCTTGATTTTCTTCTGTTCATCGTGAAATCTCCTTTAATGGGTAAAAATAAGAATTGCCAAACTTGATTCTTGTGTATCCTCTGCGCTCTAGTGTGGTTCGTGTGCAGCCTACTATGTTAGTTGCGTCAACCGATGATACGTATACTTCGTCATCTATTTCAATGTGAGTCGGCTTTAAAGCATCGTATTTCTCAATTATTTTGTGCTTTTTTGTAAAATTTCTGCAATTTTTGGGAATAAAAATCGCATTTCCGTATTTTAAGGTCGGAATTGAGTGCGACCGGTTCTTCTTCTGTTTCAGCAGATCGGGTCTAGTTCCGACCATTTTCGCATAGTCCTTAATCGGCATATACTCAATGCCTTCGTATGTTATTTTCATGTTTCTCCCTTCCTGTCCCCCCTCGGAACAATTAAAATTATACACCTTTTTGTATATATGTCAATATAAAAACATACGGAAGGTGTATAAAATCCCTTCCGTATGTTCCACGTGAAACTTATAAATAAATCGGCTCGATTGCATTGTCTGCGTTCGTGTGGCATAAAGCGCCTTTAAGTCCGCCCGACTCCTTGAAATAGTACAATTTGTCGTTGATGTACTGCGCACCCGTCAGCATTTTGCCTTTTTCGTCAAAATAGTATCTGTGTTTCTTCGTGCTGTCGCTCGTTTCTGATACGTCTTGCCAGCCATGTGCGTTTTTGCCTTCCGCAATTCGTAAATAATAATCATCGCCAGCCTGTACCCACTTCGGGAAATCGGAAGAACCGATGCTGTAAACCATCTCAACGTGCCCGATCTGTAGTGTTCTGCTTGGGTCATTGCCCGCAAAAAGCAAACAATCTCCGACTTTTAAAATCTGCGGATTTAAAATGTGTCCGTTTTTGATCTCGACAGGCACTTTTTCAAATAAATCGGACTTATAAATAGCTTCGGTGTTCAACGTCCATGGGAAGGTGTAACCGACTTCCACGAATGTTTTGATGATACTAGATGAGCAATCGGAATAAAATGTTCCGTTTTTCGGTTTGTAGCAATACTCTCGAAGAGTCTGGCTGTACACGTTCCGCCCTAAAATAGTTGCATATTTTGCCCTTATTTCGGCTCTTTTGGTGTCGGTCAGTGACTTTAACCTTACCACAGCAACAATGCCCTTATTTGCCCCATTTTTCGATTTCTGTGCGTATCTCATGGAAAGGTACTCGCTCATGTTCTTAAGGTTTGGTGTATCTGAGCCATGACCGCACAGCGTTATATTTGACTCATTTAAGGCGGTTTCGGTTTTAAGGCTAGAATTGTCCATCGGAGTATCAAAAAGCGCTTTCTCGGCTTGTCTGCGCTTCACAAGACCGTTGTTTACGACTCCGCCGGAATGACAGTAGTCGGGGATATGTGCGCTGATGTCTGCAAGCGACCGTTTGCCATTGTCACACAGCTTATTGATCGAGCCGATATTGTACGCAAACGATACGAGCGCATCGAATTGGTTTTGGTTGAAATGGTAGATTGCATCAAACTTGTTCACGTTTGCTTCAAACTTCTGCAGGTCTGATTTCAGCCATGCTTCGGCTTTTTCTTTCGTGATTACTTCATTCTTGCTTATCCCTAGATGACCATATCCGCCCGAATAGCCTTTAAAATCCCAATAGGGCTTGCTTGCGTATCCCTCGAAACTCTTTATAAGGTCAATGCCTTTCTGCGATGTTTTCATAGTTCTCCTTTCAAAAAAGGACCGCACAGGTTGCCCCATGCGGTCAAATATTCACTTGCGCTTAGGCGCTTCACCGTTTTTCATGTTGGAAACGGTTTCCTTCTTGCCCTTCGGCTCGTTTGTAGCCTTTACCTTGATTTTCTTTGTAACGATCTCGTCCTGGTTCTTGTTGTTTGGTTCGATATTCATTTTATTCATTTCCTTTCTTGTACTGTGTTTTCTTCCAAATGTCGGTGAGTTTATCCCATCCGCCCGTAGCGATGAGATAAACCAAAAAGCCGACAACGACCGCCGAAAAAACATAATACCACCGCAAAATTGTAACCGTCTGCGCACAGTATGCCATAAGTGTCATGATTGTGACCACTTCCGACACGACTAATGCTGTCAGCGATGTCGGCACGTTTCTGATAATCGGCTGTTCTTTTAACACTTGCACGATTGCAGACGTTAAAAAAGCAAGCATTCCCAATACGGTGACGATTCTAGTAATGTTCTCAAGCTGCATTTGTATCACCTCCTTCCACTGTGGTAAATCCGCCATTCGTTTTAAGTTCATGATATGTTTCTCGGATATGGCGGATTGCATCGCCAGCTATAGAGTTTACATACCCTTTGTGGCTGTTGCAATACCGCTCATACTTATCACAGTCAATCATGATTGCATCGAACATATCTTTTCTGTGTGTCCGTCTGTCCACGAGTTCGTTATCAAATTGTATGATTCTCGCTCGTCTTGCGTCCATCATTTCAGACAGCATGTCATTGATTCCCAGCGTTTCCCTCGCAGAGTTTACCGCCCATGACCATGGGTTAATCCGTAAAGGAGAAATCTGTATCAATGACGCAAGGAGCAAAATAGCGGTGGACAAAGCGAATCCATGTTGCTCAATAAACTCCAATGATGCTGTAAGTGTCATTTAGCCCTCGTAAGTATCTGTAAATTCAATGTTCATTTGTTCATCTTGCACACAAACAATGCACTTTTTTAGTGCTTTCGCACTATACGCATAGCCTAACTCCGAATAGGCTTTTGACTTCGCTTCGTCAAGGCTGTCGTATGCAAAAATAGCCGGAATAAACTGACAGTCCTCAGTCACTTGAATGATAGTTGTAAAATGTTTCATAAAATCTCCTTAATATACCGTCCATTCGACATTGCTCGAGATGATGCAATCCCCAAGTGTCACATTTGTTCTTGCTATAACCTGCACAAAAACATATTCCAAAGGCTCCAATACACAATTAAAATCAACGCATATTGTAGGCTGTGCCATTGATGTGTTATGACACATTGCCGATGCTATAATTGCATCGTTCCCTTGGGTAAAGTGCCTTAAAACACGTATCATACATTCTGTGCCATTTGTTGATATGCATACACCTGCGCTAACGCATCTATGAGTGTCGGCGGTATAAGACAATATATTTGCATAAGATGATGATACGGTTTTATTGAGAGTTTCTGACCATGTTCCGAGTCTTGCTGGCAAAGGTTCAAATGAATATAGTTCATTACCCTTTTTAAATTCAATTCGTGCTGATTTTCCTTTTTTTGCTAGAGTAATTAGGTCGTTTAAAGAACCGTTCAGATACCTTCCTGCTTGAATGTAAAAATTTTCATTTTCCGGAAGATCATCGCTTATATCTCCTCGAAGAAAGACATAATTGTCTGCATCGTTATATTCGCCAGATGCAAAGGCAAAATATTCCCCGCCTTTCACACGTTTGTCAAATGATAGATAACTTTGCGCAAGCGCATTTTGTGATGCCGCTACACCATGCGCCGCATCTGCGTTTGCTTCTACACTGGTATATGTATCTGACAGCTTAACATGACCGTAGTTTGTCGCTGTACCACTTCCGTATGTCGTGTTTGCGACAGCATGATTAGTTGGTGGTACTCCTAATGCGCTACGTGCTCCCGCTTGCGTTGATGCACCCGTTCCACCGTTCTCAATCGGTAACTCACCCGATACACCAATAGATGCATCTGAAGTTCCGTCAAAATTTGCAGCAGTGGTTGAGCCTAGATCAACGGTAAGGCTTCGAGAAGTGACTAGCTTTGTAGCGGATACTGCATTATCGGTGCGCCCTAACTTTGTAGCCATTTCCTCGTTGAATTGCTCAACGGTAACTGTTCCGGCTGGGTTTACGGAAACCGCCATAGAACCGGCATTCTGAACCGTACACTGCAAGTTATAAATAAATGCCGATGGATTGTTTGCATCATATACAGGCATTTGATCCGGTGTAACCGCAGTAACGACAGCAACAAGTTTCGGTGTTCCGCTCCCTAGCTTGGCAAAAAGTCCGAGCGTATTGATTAGATATGCTGTTGATACTCCGTCATTGTCAAATCGTGCGGACACCTGTACAACGTTAGTATTGTAGACACCCGCATAGTTGACATTTACGGTTGCTTCTACGTCTTGCAATGACGTGAGCGACATAAAGTCTGTAGTGCTCGGATACGCATGACTTGATGCCTGCATAGTCATAAAAGTAACGGTATCACCGCCACCAATGGCAGAAGCAAACATATTGATGCCTTCCGTAGTGATGATGGCACTATTATATTTTCCCATTTTCCCTCCTAAATAGTCTGCACGTATGTAGTCGATACGATTCCGCCTACATACGCATTATTTGGCACGTAATTAGATACCTCTTGGTTTGCGTACACTTGTAGATGCGCCGGCACAACGTCCCATATCAAGTCATACAACAGGTCGATAGCACCGTAACGGTCGGAAGTGACATAGATGCGGATTGTGCAAGCCACAGGGTCAACGGTCAGTGTGTAATCGTCACCGAATAAATCCGTCAAGCGGTCACGCAGATGCCAATACGTATAAGGCACGATCTGCGAGAACTTTTGAATGAGCCTTGACCGCCTAAATTCAATGGTATCGCCATAACGTACCGTAATGCCGAAAAGTTTCTCCCATGCACGTATAGTTGGTAAGTCCGCTGTCTGCACGAACTGATTGAGATAGATGCTTTGCGCATCTTGGTTCAGCGTATCAAGTTGTGTGCCATATACTCGCATGAGGTCAATATATTCAAGCACAGGTTTGAACCATGTAGGCAACTGCTCCATAAGTTCGTCTTGTGCTGGTGTGATGTCAAATCTCATCTTTATACCTCGTGTAATGTAATTGTACCAACGACAGGAACTTGTTGTAATGCGCTCGTTTCGGTCAGTACCAAATCGGTGAAACTCTGCCCGTTTACGGTCAAATCTGTGACATTTACGACTTCCGGCACGTTAAGAATAGCATATACAATTCTTGAAGTGTAGATGGTTACGGGATAATTGATCTCGTGTGTTGCTAGTGCTGTGCCCCATGTTTTCCGCACCGACTCAATATAGGCTCTAATCTGCGCTTCAATCGCTTCTTGATACAATTCAAGACCATTAACGATATTTGCATCGAATTGTATGGTCGCTTCGATGTTGATGGATAACTCCGTTCCTGTCGTGATGGTTACTGCTGCGCCGATAGGAGCAACACCGTACCCGTTCGGACTTGGTGTGCTTTCACCAACGTTCGGCGGGCAGATTGCATTCTGAACCGTATCAATGAGCGTCTGCGATGCCGGCAGATAGTTGCCATTAAGGATTGAGCAAAGGACAGTGCCACCGCCTTGCCATGTTGGATAAATCTGCACCGCACTGACACCCGGTATCTCAAGGATAGATTTTCGGTATTCTGCGATGTTTCCACCGTAAGGCTGAGAACCGAAGGAATTGAAGAACCGCTGACGTAATGACTCGTCACTTTCTTCTTCCGTTCCCTCTGTGATTGCGTCACCGAGTACCGCACTTGTGAGATTATGGATTGCAGTGATAGGGATAAGCGCTCCACTGTAATTATTTCCAATCGTGCCGGCAACAGCGCAAGTCATTTTGTACGTGTAGACACCGCTCACCTCGCTGATTAAGTCACCGCTTATAAAGATAACAGAATCTGCACCGTTGACCGTCTTAAATTGGCTCCCTGTTGGGATCTCGGCATCGAATATTCCCTTGCGCACCGCTGGAGTCGCTTGCTTACGTGTAACACCACGTAAAGCCACGACATCATCAAGCGCATCACCGACCGCATAGAATGGGGAACTGTTCTGCTGGATTTGATTAAGGGTTAAATACATACCCTCAAGCCACCATGCAACTGGTCCGATTGCGGTCTGAATCAATGAACCTTCTCGCTTGTCGAGATCGTCACTGACTTCATTAAGCATTGAATTTTCAATATTTTCTTTCGTGTATTCGTTAAAATTTATCATGTAGTTACCTCTTCGGAAAAATCACCGTAAACCGTCCGCACGTCAAATGTCCATGTCAGTGAGTCACCATTCTGCGTGTATTGGAAGTTTTCCACCGCAATGATGCGCTCGTCTATGGATAGAGCGTCCTCGACCATTTGCGGGAAAGCGCTGATGATATAATCGACTTCCTCGCCGACCAATAACTCTAATTCTTCGCCGATGTTGGAGTCGTAAATCTGCCACCCATAGCGCCGAGTGTTCAGCATGATGTCAACAGCTTGGCGGACTGCTTCAAGTCCGTCCGTTTGGCTTTGTATGCGCATCGTCTGCCGGTTTATAAGCCACGTTCTTGACGGTTGCGTGACGTATTCAAGTTCGGTGTCTAGTCCTATGTTTTCGGGCAATGTAGCCATTTTTTCACCCCCTTACTGTACATTTGATAACATTTATTGTACATTTGATGACATTTATTGTACATTTGATGACATTTATTAACATTTGATGACATTTATTGCACTTTTGATAACACGATATATCGCTGACCATGTGCACACCGTAACAGCACGACTTTATCCATGACGTGTAAGCCCTCGTTAATCGTGACCGTAAATGTTGCACCGTCTGACGTTTTACCGCTGTACGTTTTCGGCATTACTCCGACCGTCTTTATAAGTGCTTCTTCGGGCAAAGGTGCCATGAGCGAAGATATACCGATAGTCAAAGGCGATACCGTCATAACGACACCAAACTCCAAATCTGTGAGTTTTAATTCTTCGATACCGTTCTGCAGCAGTGTCTGCAATACTTCAATTAAATCCATGATGCACCCCCTAACTGGTCAAAATTCTTCACTTCTACGGACATCGTATGTGCATTGCCTTCGTAGGTATGCGTCACCTTTTCAGCAACGAGAAGTCTGTTCATCGAAAGCGTTTCAATCTGTCGTATCCGCACAGGCACGATATTGCCGGCACGTAGACCGGTCAAACCCATTGAATTGATCGTGATATTCTGCATTACCCTGTTGTAGTATTTCAGATAGCTTTGACATAGCGCATCTATCTGCGCATCGTTCAAATTTTCGTCTACCTTGTCATAATACTGTAAGAGTCCCCATTGCTTTTGTGAGTCGGTGTCATCGTGCAGAAATACGTCTGCTCGTCCCGTTTCTTTATTAGGTCTTACTAGCTTTACTCTATTATACGTATCGCTAGAGATGTCCCTCTTGTACGTGTATCCCGTTACAAGGCTGTTATTACCGAGCATCTGCGGTACTAGCATTTTATCTATCTTCTTAAGCGTCAGCTTGCCGAAATCGTCATAGAATACAAAAATCGTGCCAGTCTGTACAATGACCTGCGACAGTGCATCGAATATGATGCCTAGGCACTCTGTATTGTCCTTGATTAAGCAAGGGAACACGTACCCCGTAGGGTCTAGCGTACCACACTGTAAGCCGAAATCTGTCGCTATTTGCGTGATGATCTGCTCAAGTGTCATGTTGGTGAAGGCATAAGATGCTTTCGCCTTTAGATAGTAAAGCTGGTCGTATGCGGTGTATGTTACTTCGCCCGTTTCGGTTCGCTGTGCGGTAAAAAGGAAACCGTTGAATATCGGAGTGCCATTGTCGACAAATCGGATATTTGCTCCTTCCGACAGCGCAATGCCAGAATCCTCGATACACGTAAATTCCAACTTTGATGCAGAATCAAAGCGCTGTGTTTGGAAGGATACTTTAGACGTGCAACCCGTCATGTCCTTGCTGACTTTAACTTCGGTGTTAGGTACGGAAGGACCCGGCTCTAATGGTTTGCTTTGTCGCATGATTGCTGTAAGTGAATAACTCATACAATCACCCCGTTACTTGCAACTGCGCAGCAGTAGTCCACCCATACGAGCCGATAAGGATAGGATAAGGTCTACCGTTCACGATGCGCTTAACCGTTGTATTCAAGTTGTTTGCGTGTCCATGCGGTTTACCTCCGCCGGAATCATAGCAATACACCCCGTTAGCGATAACAGGAGCGCCTACACGCAAGGTAGGAGTTTCAACCGGTCTAGGAATGCTTGCTATAACTTGTGCGGTCTGCTGTGTCTGCGTCTGCTGTGATGCGTTCGGCACAACCGGCTGTGCAATCGTGATAGTCTGTGGAGCATAGGAACGATACTCTTTTATGCTGATGCTATAATAAATGTCGTTCGGTTCTCCGCCTTTGTCCTTGGTTTCAAATTCCTCGATGATGCACCGCAGATTTGTATCAAACAGCCCCGATCTAGAGATAATGAGTCTGCCCTTTGTCTTGTTCTTCTTTGCGCTTTCCATCGCTTTGACAAATGCTTTAGGCGATATGCTACTGTTCGCATACGGTGCAGAACTATCAGAAGGGATAAACGACTCGAATGATACTTCGGTGAGTCCTGCCGGCATAGGTACAACGATCTCGCCTTTGTCCAAAACTTCATAGGTCTTATTATTTGACGGTCGCTTTATGCTGATGTCGGAAGGGTTGACCGGTATCTTTATTTTTCTGCCGAACTGCAAATAAATACTCGTCCCGTTTGGTACTTTCATTTTTCCCCCTTTCTTTTAAAAAAGAGCGCCACCGTTAAGCGGCGCCCATGTTTAAATGCTGTGATTAAGTGCGGTATGGCTTGCCATCTGCTCAATGAGCATGACTTTCAGCTTGTCCGCTACGTCTTGCGATGTCAGATTCTTGGCGGCGCTTTCTGGGATAGATACACTAATGTTTGGCGCAAGTGTCTGTAATTCCAAACGTGCCATGTATCGCCTTTCCGCCAAATCACGATAAATCTTCAAATCCTCGTCCGATAGTGTGACGTTATCGACCGATTTTACCTTATCAACAGAACCAACGTTTTTCTTTCCACCGTTCGCACCGCCACCGCCAGCGGCATCTGCCAGCTTGGTATTCGATGCGGCAACCTGTGACAAGTCACTTCCGCCGGTTAAATCGGATAAACCATGCTTAAGCCCGTCAAGTTTGCTCATGAGTCCGTTCTGCGCATTGTCGCCCCATGCGGCGCCCTTGTTAAATCCGCTCTTCCATGCATCGCCCATGGATTGAGTTTCAAACCGCCCGAATGATACTTGAGCCGCCTTAGTCGGTGCTGTAAGCCCCGATGTGCTTATTCTTCCGCTGATAACAGAACCAACTTGCCCGATTTGCCCCATTTTACCGATGCTTATGCCCGGTATCTTGTTAATAGCATCAATGAGCCAGTTAATGCCCTGTATAGCCTTGTTTGCGCCCGATATGAACGCATTAGCGATGGCTGTGGCGGCTTTATCAGCGCCATCAATAACGGAATTGAACGCGTTCACCGCATTGACCGCAAAATTGTAAAGGAATGTCTGCAAGTTGAATACCATCGTATTCCATGCGTTTGCAATCCACTCGCCAGCGGCAATGAAACCGTTTGCAATCATAGCACAAACGTTCTGCGCCACCGCAAGGAATCCAACAACGACTCCCGCAATGTCACCGAATACGGTATGCCCCGTTTTTGCAAGGTTATGGAATACCATGATGAGCGCAACAACTACTGCGATTACCGCAATGATTGCCGCTACAATCCAAACAGCCGGA
>AUXO011052799.1_pt1 | contig 17797 bp, 13 predicted proteins | sample 768731 | NCBI WGS metagenome assembly AUXO01 (sample SAMN02715735, study PRJNA202380) | gut metagenome | biome: sheep rumen | host: Ovis aries | place: New Zealand: Palmerston North
GAGATACTGTCAATGATTAAGATATTAGAAAGCAGGTATGAGAAGGATGCAAAGAATAATATGATAACACTTTTTATCAACAGTCATGGCGGAGATATGCTGGGAGGACTTAACGTTTATGAAGCTCTCAGAAATACAGAATTAAAAGTCAGAACTGTTGTTACGGGTTATGCATGCAGTATAGCGGGGATAATCTTCCTGGCTGGTGAAGAAAGATTAATGATGCCGTATACGCAATTTCATATGCATGAGCCACGTAACTTTGGGTGTGGTGAGGGAACTATAGAAGGAATGAGTAGAACACTTTCAGATCTGGTTTATTACAAAGATTTACTAAAGGACATTGTTTCCAGCCGAACAAAACTTGATAAGAAGACTATAGAGAAAATGATTACAAATAAAGATGCATTTTTCCATCCTGATGATGCAATAGATCGTGGAATTGCTACTGGAATTATTTCTAAACTGTAAGGAGGAAATATGGGAAAAGTTTTGTTAAAAGGTGTAGATGCCACGGAATCAAAATTGCTGAATGACAATATACTTGTGGTGGGTTCCAGTGGTTCAGGAAAAACGACGCTTTTTGTTGATGCACAGATAATGAATGCCGGTGGGAGTATAGTAGTAGCTGATACTAAATCAAATCTTTATAAAAGGCATAAAGAAGCGCTTGAAGAAAAGGGCTATAAGGTCATCATGATAGATTTTATCGATTTGGATAAATCGACATACGGCTTTAATCCACTGGGTAAACTGGAAAAACAAGGCAAAGACTACAGTATTGAAGATGTAAGGGATCTGGCACTTACCATATGTGAAAGAAATCCTGATGACAGAGATCCGTTTTGGGTTCAGTCTGCTCAAATGATGATTGAAGCTTATATTATGCTGACATTGGAAGTAGAGGTTAATCCCAAAGTTCCATCCAATCTGCGAATGGCTACTTCTTTCATGTCAGATTTTAGTGTTCAGTATTGTCAAGGTTTACTATCAGATATTGATGATGGTTCATCAAAAGCATTAAGTGCTTTCAACAGATTAATTAAAGTTGCTGACGCGGAACGTACTTTAGCTTGTATCTATCAATTTGCGTTCAATGCAATGAAATCGTTTGATTCCGGCAAAATGTATCGATTCTTTATCAAAGAAAAAAATATTGACTTTACAGAGTTATCTGAAAACAAAACGGCGGTATTTCTTAATATATCAGATACAGATAGAACAAATGATAAACTGGTAGATTTGTTTTACATGCAGCTATTTAAGGAGTTAATAAGGTATGCGGATATACAAGAAAATAGTAGGTTAAGTGTGCCTGTAAATGTAATATTTGATGATTTTGCAACCAATACCTTTATTGCAGATTTTGCGGATATAATATCCGTAATCAGGAGCAGGGGGATATCGGTAAGTATAATACTGCAAAGCTTGAGTCAGCTACAAAGCAAATATAGTAAGGCTGATGCAAAAACAATAATGAATAATTGCGACCGATGTATATATCTGGGTGCAAACGAATTTGAAACTATTGATTATTTTTCATCTATGGCAGATAAACCAGTTTCATCTTTGATTAACATGCCATTAGACACGGCGGTGGTTTTTGAAAGGGGGTATGAACCACGAAAAGTAATAAAGAGTTTTGATTTTGAATAATAATTGATCAGGCGTTGCGGTGCGGCGCTTTTTTTGTGTATTAAGAAAGGAGAAAAGAACTATGAACAAAGATTTTAAGGATGTTAAGGAATTCGCAAATGAAATTAAGGCACGATTAGAGGATATGTTTCCGGGAGCAGAGTTCAATGTTGCCGAAGTTACGAAAAATAATGATGAGATAATGATAGGTCTTTCTGTGAAAAATTCTGTCAATGACTATACTCCGCAGGTATATCTAAATGATTTCTATGAGAAGTTTAAAGCTGGAAAGAAGACTATTGAAGAAATTGCACTTATAGTTCAGCAGGTGTTCGATAGTCAGAATAGTGAACCCTGGACAGTAATCAATGTAAATACTTTACGCGAATGGAAAACACTAAAGTCTAAGCTGATTATTAAGCTTGTTGGAATGGAGAATAACAAAGAGTATTTGAAGGATGCTATATACAAAAAAGTTTGCGATAACTTGGCGGCAGTTGTATTCATTCTATTTGATAAAAAAGAAGATGGGTTAATAACGTCAAAACTTACAAAAGAACAGTTTGAGACACTTGATATTTCTATGTCAGAAGTGATCGAAACGGCAATAGCAAATACAGAGAAAATTCTTCCTGTAAAAATAAAGAAAATGAGTGAGCTGTTATCAGAACAAATGGGATGTGATATCTTCGAATTGCCACCCGAGGAGGACATTATGTACGTTATGAGCAACAGCATAATGGTCAATGGAGCAGCAACCTTGATTTATCCAAATGTTTTGAGAGATTTTTGTGTAGAGCATGGACTGGAACGTGTGATAATACTTCCGTCTTCCATTCATGAAACTATACTCGTATTTCCAAATACGATGATGGAAGACGATGAATTGAAGTGTCTCGTTACGGAAGTTAACGGGGAAGTAGTTAAGAATCAGGATGTTTTAAGTAATGATGTATATGTATATACAGTAGAAGATGACGAAATTCATGTGCTTTAATTATTTAATGTAATAGCTGAAAAACCTTATCTTATAAGCGGTAGTGCTGGCTTTGCCAGTGCTATCGCTTATTTTTTTTTATTTGAATTGATCCGGCGGAAACACAGAAATTAATATAAATGCAACAATTTGTTGCGTCTGTTCCTTTTAGCATTCAGTGATTTATGATATAATAGTAACGTTATTATTGGCATATTTTATGGGGTGATTGAGGGTGGATGCCATAAGACGCAAAAAAGCAAATATTAAAGCTGTTATATTTGGTTTAGATAATGCAAGAGCAGACAGACTATACCCATGCACTTAATATGCCACAGATTATCAATGAATTGGCGAAGTACAACATTGATGCCTAAATGGAAAGTGTATGTGACGTTCCGCCTGCTCTTATTTTTTTTAGGATAGATATCATAATAGAATTAGGCATATGTATAATGCAGTCACAGATTATTAAAGATGAATCAATATGCCTAATTGACAATGTATGAAATTATTTGGAGTGATGAAAGTATTATGAAAATGTATAAGTGGTATCCAGAAGAATCAAAAATAGTGTTGTTATTATATATGAAAAAGGGACTCGAATGGCAAAGTTCGATTTCTGATAAAACACCAGAGATAATCTCAGTTAGTAATGTTTTGAGAGGTTTGGATTTTTATGATAGACCGCACGAGGAATCATTTCGAAGTAAATCATCTGTTAGATTAAAACTTGCCAATTATAAGTCTTTGGATCCGAATTATAAAGGCTCAGCACTTTCAAATGTTGCAAAAGGAGATAAAGATATATGGAATAAATATTCAAATGATATTGAAAGGTTACTAACGGAATGCAAGGAGATAATATCAGTACATTTGGATTCTAAAACTAAAAAGCAGGAAAAAAGTTTTATAGAATATCTATTAAAAACTAAAAATGTATCGTTTGACGTTAATGTAATTAAAGATGCAGTTGATCAATTAAAAATACTAAATAATAAAAAACAAAATGAAAAGATAATAGGTGCCATTAATTCTTTAAATGAGATCATAAATGTATATGAGCAAGATTATTATAAACCTCATGCAGGAGTTAATAAAAAACCTATTGACAGGAAAAAATCAAGAAAACCTCTTAAGGCAGAAAAGACAAAAAAGAAACAGAAGGAAAATACATCTGAAAAGAAAATAGGTGAATTTGTAAAAGAAACCTTTAATGATTTAGTTGAAGAAAAGAAAATTACTAACACAATAATTAAAAACTTATTATCTGCTGATTGGTGTAGAGAGGTATTTCATATAGGTCATAGTTTTTTGATTACTGTAGATACATCCAAAGGAATAAAGGAACAGCTAAAAGATGAAAATGGATATGTAAGATACTGGATAACACCAAAAAAGATAAAGGGCAAGGATTATTGTGTTTGTAAAGAATGGTATGAGTCTAATAGGAAGTATTATATTGCATGGTTAAAAACCTTTGAAAAGCATTTGCTGAAATATAATAAAGATAAGTTTTTGGATGTATTATTATATATAAAATCCATTGATGAAAAGAAAGTCTATATTAAAACTAAAGATGTAATAAACAAATATGGAAATGATGTAAGTGATGTTTTAGATTATCTTATTCAACGAGGAGTTCTTAGTATCTATCAAGATGATAAGAATCTTATTATAGTAGATGATTATGATCTTCTGTATAAGATGATAACAAACACTGATGTTTATTTGAAAGAGGGTAGAAAAAGATGAAACCAGACATTGATTGTCCGCCTTATGCACCGGTATTGATGGAATCAACTAGAGCAATAGGCTATTCAATTGAGACAGCTATTGCTGATATTATAGATAACAGTATTGCTGCTGAGGCAACTGAAGTAGATATTTATTTTAATGCTATAGGTCCTATTGGAAAACCATATGTTGTAATAGTTGATAACGGAAAGGGGATGAATTCGGATACGATAAATACTGCAATGAGATATGGTTCCATCAGTCCTACTGATGAACGAGCTGAATCTGACCTTGGTAGGTATGGATTAGGAATGAAAACAGCATCTTTGTCTCAGTGCAGATCATTAACTGTTGTTTCGAAACAAAATACTAAAGTTGAAGCACGGAGATGGGATTTGGACCATATTGCGGATACTCAAAGTTGGAGTCTTGAACAATTAGATGAGGAAATAAAAGATATTCCATGTATAGATAAATTAATGGAGAAAAAGACTGGAACTATTGTGGTATGGCAAAAGCTGGATAAAATTAGGGTTGGCGCTTTGACTTTTGATAAAGCATTAGAGTCAAAAATGGATGATGTTAAAAAACATCTTGAATTAGTTTTTCATAGATATCTTTCTGGTGATGGGATAAAGAAAATAAAAATGACCATTAATGGGGTGAAACTAGAACCGTTTGATCCGTTTTTTGTTTCTAAGAGTATGGTGTTAATGGACGATGAAAAAATAGAAATACCAGGAAGAGAGGGGAAGGTTATAATTAAACCATATGTATTGCCGCATCCAACGAAAATGTCAAAGGAAGAATTGGATAAATATGGCGGAAGAGACGGATTACGGCAATTACAGGGTTTTTATATTTATAGAAATAAACGTTTAATAAACTGGGGAACCTGGTTTAAGCTATTAAAGATGGATGAGTTTTCAAAATTAGCAAGAGTTAAGGTGGATATTCCTAATTCTCTTGATGATTTGTGGACGCTGGATATAAAAAAATCAAAAGCGTATCCTCCTGAAATAGTCAAAACCAGACTTAAACAATTGGTTTCAACGATGTCTGGAGGAAGTAAGAGAACATGGACATTTAGAGCAAGAAAAGAGATTCAAGATGGAATAGTTCATGTATGGGAAAAGGTTGATACAAGAGATGGCGTAAAGTATTTTGTTAATCAAGATCATCCTATGTTACAGGATATAAATCAGCGATTAGATGATAATACAAGAAGAGTTCTGAAATTATATATTGAAACGATACAAAACAATCTACCGTTTAATAGTCTTCATGTTGATTTGAATTCTGATCAGAAGATTTACACTGAAAAAACTACTGATGAGGCTCAGAGAGTTCGCTTTTTAGCTAAGGAAATAATAAAAAATGCTATTAAGAATGATCATATTGATGAGACGATGGAGAATTTTGAAAAAATAGAACCTTTTATGTACTATATGGATGATATCAAAAAAGTGTATAAGGAGATTAAGATAAATGGCTGATTTGGATTTTTGCGAAAATATTGCAAGGATGGTACTAAAGAAAAAACTTGCGAATGGTAATCCAACAGAAGAAGATATAAAGTTTGCGATAGGTGAGGCATCAAAATTAATGCCGATGGATGATAATGAAAAGAAATCTCTCGAAAAACTATTACAATCAGATTATATAGTAAGAATGGATTTGGGAGGAAGTGTTGTTAAGAGAGCTACATATCATCCCTGGGTTGCAAATAGACGAGCAAAAATTGATTACTATTATTGGAATAGATATAAAAAATATTTGAGCTTAGAACAGGGATGGGATGAAGGTGTAGTTGAAGTATTAGGTGAAGTGAGTGATGAGATATTAGACTTATGTGGTAATCCCGAAGAAACCGGATTATGGAAAAGAAAAGGTCTTGTTCTTGGAGATGTACAATCAGGAAAAACATCAAATTATTTGGCGTTGATTAATAAAGCAGCAGATTCTGGATATAAAATTATTATCTTATTGACTGGAACAATAGAAGGGTTAAGAAAACAAACTCAAGAAAGAATTGATGCTGGCTTTGTCGGACTAAATAGTAGAAATGTATTGCAAAAGAATCCAGAAAAAAAATTTGTAGGAGTTGGCAACTTTGATAGTAATCGAACGGCAGTTCCGTTCACTAATATTATCAGTGACTTTAATTCACAGAAGTTGCAAGCATTAAATTTTACTATTAAAGGAATGTCTGAACCGGTTATATTTGTCTTGAAAAAGAATAAAAGCGTATTGGAGAACCTTGCTATATGGTTAAAGTCAAGAAATACTTCCAAAGAAAATGAAAAAATAGATTTACCGCTATTATTGATTGATGATGAGGCAGATAACGCATCAATAAATACAAATAAACCGGATAAAGATCCTACAACAATTAATAAAGCAATTGTAGAAATACTTAAATTATTCAATAGATCTTCATATGTAGCTGTTACGGCTACTCCGTTTGCAAATATATTTATAGATCCAGATTTGGATCAAGGCGATGATGAGTTTAACCTTTTTCCGAGTGATTTTATTTATGCATTGTCAGCTCCGACAAATTATATAGGTGCAGATAAAATATTCAATGAACAGGGTGAATACTATGATTCACTTGAAGTTATAGATGATGTTGATATAGACAGTAATAATGGAGTGTATGTTTTTCGATCGAAAGCAAAATCAGCACATCAAGTTCCTTATTTACCTGAAAGCCTTAAAAAAGCAATTAGATATTTTATGCTTGAAAATGCAGTGATTGATCTTACGGGCAGAACTACATCTCATAGGTCAATGTTAATTAACGTTAGTCAGTATGTGAAAGTTCAAGGAGATGTATTTGATCTGGTTAAAGAATACTTAGATTTATTTCAGAGGAAGGTACAGTCATATAGTAAACTTGATTACTTTGAAGCGATAGAATGTGAAGAAATACAGGAATTATTAAATCTATATGATGAATTTAGACTAGACGAGAAAATAGATTATACTAAAGAAGAGATTGTTAATACGTTATACGAGTCTATTTCGCCAATTCAAGTAAGGCTTGTAAATGGAAAGGCAAAGGAAAAAGGCGTTGAAAGGTTGGATTATGAACCTTATTCTGAAAATGGTTTAAGAGTTATTGCCGTTGGAGGAAATAGTTTATCAAGAGGTCTTACTCTTGAAGGTCTATGCGTTAGTTATTTTGATAGAAATTCTCAGATGTATGATACATTAATGCAGATGGGCAGATGGTTTGGCTATCGAAAGGGATATGATAAACTATTTAAAATATGGATGGAATCAGATGCAATAGAATGGTATGAGTATATTTCTGATGCTACAAAAGAATTACGTAATGAAATAAATGAAATGAGAAGGGTTGGATTATCTCCAAAAGATTTCGGATTGAAAGTTCAACAAAATCAGACTTCTCTTTTTGTTACAGCCAGAAATAAAATGAGAGCTACAAAAACTGTTGAACAATGGATATCATTAGCAGCTGATGTTGTTGAAACTCCTAGATTGATAGCGAATGTAGATTCATGTCTTAAGGTTAATCTTCAAATAACGAGTGACTTAATAGATAGGCTTGAAACTGATAATAAATATAGAAAAGATGATGACGAATATAATTTTGATTCCAAGAGAGTAGTATACACAGGAGTTCCTAAAGAGGTTATTTCAAAATACATATCATCCTTCGTAACACACCCCAGACATATACCATTTAATGCTAAAGACTTAAGTGATTATATTAACAGTAGTAAGTTAGAAACATGGTCAGTTGCTATTGTTGGAGGTTCGGGAGATTATCTGGAAGAGGAGTATTTTCCAAAACAATTGGTGGATAAAAAAATACGATATTCAAAGAGAACAATAACAAAGAGTGATAACTGCTTATTGATCTCAGGACAAAGAGCGAGAGTTGGTGTTCCTGGAGCAACAAAATATGGTTTGAAAAAATCGGAAATAGATAGTATAGAAGATTTGTTTCATAAATCAAGACCAGACACAAAAACTATTCCTGATAAGCCGTATTTAATGATAGAAAGAGAACCGGTATTACTTATCTATCCTTTGAAAATTGACGCTGAAAAAAAAGAAAATAGAATTACTAACTCAAGTCCATCTGCAATAAAACTGATTCAAAGCTTTCCCGTGATAGGAATAGGATTAGGTTTTCCAGGGGTGGGTGCTGATGATAGCAGAAAAATAAAATATGTATTGAATCGTATAAGTGAAAAAGAAATGTTGAATTTTGAAGAAAGTGATGATGATATAGATGACGACGACGAATGATTTAATAGAAAAATTTGAAAAATTACAAAAGGATAAGGGTTATCTTCAAAGAGTTGACAAGAGTCATCCGTTAGATATTTTTATTGGAATAGATGAAAATGGAAATGATGAACTTGCATTGTTTACTGATTTAGAACCTGCACGATTAAGCTCAAGCAGGGAATTAGAAGTTGAAAAAAATATAAGACAAGATGGAAGATGGGCCACACAAATTGCATCTACAAATAAAAAAAATAGGGATATTTTTGCCCAGTTATGTGTTGATTTGATTGTCTCTTCAAAAGATGCGGTATCGGAACAGTCAGGAATGGAACGACTAATTAAAAGATTCGCTGCATGGCAAAGATTGTTTGCATCCATGAAGACTACTCTCCCGGTTAGTGTATTAAAGGGGTTGATTGGGGAGTTGACATTTGCCAAAGAGTATATGAGTCAAGCTTTTGGATGGGATGATGCTATTTCTGCATGGGTTGGACCTGATGGAGCTGATAGGGATTTTATATATGGTGATAAATGGTATGAAATAAAAGCAATTTCAACTGGTAAGAATAATGTAACAATATCCTCATTAAACCAGTTGGAAGTTGACACTGATGGTTTTCTATGTATTTTTTCGATTGATGAATCATCTCAGACAGATGCTAAGGCTTTTAATGTTAGTGACTTTATAAATGATTGTAGGAAAAAACTGGCTGATTATCCTAAAGCTTTACATATTTTTGAACAAAAATTAATAAGTATTGGATATATAGACAAGACGGAATACAAGGAATTGTTTTTTAATGTTAATGATCATTCATTTTATATTGTAGATGAACAGTTTCCTAAATTAGTTACAAAGAACGTTCCACAACAGATTGTTGGTGCTAAATATGATATTGATATAGCTAGTATTTCAAAATGGAAGGTAGATGATGGACGGTTATGGAAATAAATGACTATAGAAAAGATTTTTTGGAAAATGTAAAAATGTTGGCAGCAGCTGAAAGTGAAGGGACGGTTTCAATGTTTACAAGTTGTTTTCTGGACTCTTTACAGGAATTAAATATAATTCCAGATTATGAAACTTGTTTTTCTACGGGTAAATATGGGAAAAAGGCTTATAGAGTAGATGGTTATGCATTTGATGATTACGATTATTCGATGTCGCTCTTTATTACTGATTATTCTGGAGAAGATGAGGCTCCTACACTAATCAAAACGGAGGCTAATACTCTCTTTGAAAGAATTAACACATTCCTGGATGGCTCAATAAATGGAAATTTTAGGAATACATTAGAAATAAGTACGCCATCGTATGATTTGGTAGAAAAACTTATAGGATTAAAGTCTGCAATTAGAAAATACCGATTCTTTATTATTACTGATAAAGTAATGAGTTCAAAAATATCACAGTTTGATCAAGGTACTATTGATAAAAAACCTATAGAATATAATGTCTGGGATATTGGACGAATGTTTAAGGTTGAAATGACAGGCGATGGACATGAACCTGTTGAGATTGACTTTAGTGATATGGATGGAAATGGTTTGCCATGTTTGGAAGCAAGTGATGCTTCAACTGATGATATAAAGTGTTATCTTTCAGTTATTCCAGGAGAAACTCTTGCAGACTTATATGATAAATATGGCAGTATTCTACTTGAAGGTAATGTTCGTTCATTTCTTTCGGTAAGAGGTAATGTTAATAAGAATATAAGAAGAACTATTCTTGAAGCAAATGGTGAAAGTAAAAGAATGTTCTTTGCGTATAACAATGGTATTTCTGCAACTGCTACAAGCGTTAAAGTTTCGGATAAGGGTAGTGGAAAGGTTATATCTTCGATTAACAATCTTCAGATTGTTAATGGTGGACAAACTACAGCATCGTTGTCAAATGCTAGATATAAAGATAAGGCTGACTTGTCAGGAATATATGTTCAGATGAAATTAACTGTAATTCCTGAACATGATACTGCACAGGAATTGATTCCAAAAATATCAAGAGGTTCAAATAGCCAAAATAAAGTAAGTGATGCTGATTTCTTTTCCAATCATGAATTTAATGTCAGAATGGAAAAAATTTCTAGAAGAATATACGCTCCTGCTGTTAATGGATTACAATACGAAACCCATTGGTTTTTTGAGCGATCAAGAGGTCAGTATGAACAAGAACAAAGCAGGATGACTAAAGCAGAATCAAAGAAATATCAAATGCAAAATCCTAAAAATCAAAAGCTGACCAAAACAGATTTTGCTAAATATAGAAATGCTTGGAGAGAATTACCTTTTACAGTAAGTTTGGGTGCACAAAAGAACTTTAATAGATTTGCTAACTATATTGTTGATGAGTGGAATAAAGATGATTCAAAATTTAATGAACAGTTCTTTAGGAATACTATTTCAATTGCAATTATGTTTAAACATATTGATAAGATGGTACCTCAACAATCATGGTATGAAAAAGGTTATAAGGCAAATATAGTTGTATATACGTTAGCTTATCTGCATTACCTTGTTAAAACGCAATTTCCGGGATATGCATTAAATTTGAGTTATATTTGGGATAAACAGAAGGTTCCTGATGAATTGGATTTGGAGCTTGTTAAACTTACTGAATTTATATTTAAATTTATTACGAGTGATAAAAGGCCTATAACAAATGTAACGGAATGGTGTAAAAAAGAACAGTGCTGGATTCTGTTGAAAGATCAGAAGTATTGTCTTTCGGATAGTATAAAAGAGTTTTTAATTGATAAGGAAGAACAAAAAAGAATTAGCAGAGATAGTAATAAAGAATTTAAATTGCAAAATGGTATAGAGGTGCAGGCTGAAGTTATTAAGCGTGGATCCGGTTATTGGACTAAAGCAATAGAATTCGGTAAGTCAAAGAAAATACTTTCAGAAGTTGAAGTAAGTTTTTTGATGTCTGCAACTAAAATTGATTTGGGTAGAATTCCATCGGAAAAGCAATGCCAGAGAATTATTAATATTGAGGCTAAGCTTCTTGAAGAAGGCTTTTCCGTGTAGTAGATGAGGTGGAAAATGAGAGTAGCATCGTTGTTTTGTGGCTGTGGAGGATTGGATTATGGATTCAAAAAAGCTGGCTATGAGTTGGTTTGGTCAAATGATTTTGATAAATATGCTGTTGAATCATATAATGCAAATTTCGCACATAAAGCTATATGTGCAGATATAAATGAGGTTGACTTGAATGAAATTCCCGAGCATGATGTTCTTATTGGAGGATTTCCGTGCCAGCCATTCAGTATGATGGGTCACAAGAAAGGATTCGATGATAATCGCGGAACTCTGTTTTTTAGAGTTATTGATATTATTGAAAACCAAGGGAAAAGAGGAAGTAAACCGCAAGTTGTCGTTTTGGAAAATGTACGTAATTTATTAAAGCATAATGGTGGCGAGACATATAACAGAATACGTTCCGAGTTGGAAAAACAAGGGTATAAGGTTTTTTCAAGTGTCATAAATAGTGCTGATTACGGAGTCCCTCAAGTTAGGAATAGAGTATATCTAATTTGCTTTTTAGATAACAGTATTGATTATGTATTTCCCAAAACTAAAAAACTTAATAAGACGTTACAAGATTTGTTAGAAGAAGAGGTTGAAGATAAATATTATTTATCAGAGCGCATAAAAAAAACAATTTTATCTGAAGGCAGTAAGAATTATAAAGCAAAACCTGAGATTGATAGGACGGTTGCCAAACCATTAACCGCTACAATGGCAAAAATGCATAGAGCCTCACAAGATAATTATGTAACACAAAAAGGTCGTCTTAGAAGATTGACACCTAGAGAATGTGCTAGGCTGCAAGGCTTTCCGGATAGTTTTAAAATTGTGGTATCAGATGCACAAGCCTATAAACAGTTTGGGAATGCCGTTACAGTTAATGTTTCATTTGCTATTGCAAAGAGTATAAAAAAACAAATGGGTGGAGAATTAAATGCATAAAGAGTTGCTTGAATTACAGGATGTTCTGATTGCGTTAGGCTATAGCAAAAATACAAAAAACAATACAAAGGCTTTTCTTGAAAACATATGTAAAAAAGTTTCAGATAATTACATGAATTCAAAATATGATTATTACATAAATAACAAAGAAGAATGCATACATTTGTTTTGTTTATATAGCAAAGAAATATCCGAAAGATGCAAAAAGAATATTTGTCAAGATTGTCCTTTGAATAAATGGTGTAATAAATATAGAGAAGAAGCACAGTTAAATGAGGAGATTAGGAAAGGATATACTTTTGCCGATTTCTTTTGCGGGGCAGGAGGATTATCTCTTGGATTTGAACAAGAGGGATTTAAATTATGTTTGGCAAATGATATTCAAGAGTGCTGTATTGATACATATTCATTTAATCATCCAGAAGTTCCTAAAAAAAACATTGTGGCTGGTGATATAAATGATGTCATAAGTAGAATAGATGAACTAAAAAGATATAATGATGTAGATGTTGTGATAGGCGGGCCACCATGTCAAGGGTTTAGTATGGCAAATAGGCAAAGAATAATAGATGATCCTAGAAATCATCTTTATAAGAGTTTTGTTCAAGCTGTACATAAATTGAATCCAAAGTTTGTTGTTATGGAAAATGTTAGGGGGATGCTGAAGGTTTCTGATCAGGTCATAGAAGACTTTAATCGTATTGGATACAAAGTTTCTGTTAGACTCCTTAATGCATATGACTATGGTGTTCCACAGCAGCGGGAACGAGCAATTTTTATAGGAAACAATATTGGTATAAATAATGATGTTATTTTTGAACAAATGCTTTTTGAAAGTATGAGTATTCCGAAGCATAATTTGAACGATGCTATTACAGGAATGCCAAAGCTTTATGCCAAGACTGTAAAGAATAATACTGGATTAGAAAATGATAAATCAGGGTATACTATTTCGAAAAACAACATGTTAGATAATGAATATTCAAAATTAATTAATGGAGTAGTAAAGACCGAATTATTATTTAACCATAAAGCAAGATACAATAATCCAAGAGATATAGAGATTTTTTCAAGGCTGAATCCTGGGGATAATTCAGCGGATCCTAAAATTGCTGATATTATGCCATACAAGCGAAGAGAAAAAATATTTAAAGACAAGTATTATAAACTAGAAAATGATAAACCTTGCAAAACTATAACTGCACATATGAAATATGATTGCAATATGTATATTCATCCACTTCAAGCGAGGGGGTTGACTCCAAGGGAAGCGGCCAGAATACAGTCATATCCTGATTATTATTATTTTAGAGGGGCTTATACTAAAACATATATGCAGGTGGGAAATTCTGTTCCGCCATTATTAAGTAGAGTGATTGCGAGAATTATTAAAGCAAAATTAGACGAGGTAGAATAATATGGCAGCTTATGATGGGATTGTTGAGCTGATAAGGCGATATTATATATCAATGGGCTATAATTCGGAGTATATTAATTCTTTTTTTTCAAATCATAATTTTAAAGAACTGATTTCTATGCGTTTAGCTAATGCCAATCTGATGATTAGGAATAAAACTATTCGATCAAGTCATCAAACTCATATAGCAATTACAGGAGAAGCAATTGATTTTTTTTATGATTCGAATGATTTCAAAAGGATGGATACAAAGACAATAGATAGGCTTACGACTTATGTTTCATTGGTTAATCTTTGTTGTTTATCCAGAAGAAGTTATTATATCGAAGACGATAATAGAATGGATTTACAAAAGGCTGACGTTACTGTTGGTAAGAGAACACAAAAACAATTACAGTTATCTAAAAGAAACTCTGAAAATGGAGAATGCTTTAATGAATTACGACTTGGCTTATATGAAAATGATTTATTGGTATTATTAAAGTATAGGAATAAGGATGCATTCATGTCTATAGGTATTCCTCAAAGTTTTTATTTGCAATTAATTCCTGATTACTCGGAAAAATATGATGCTAATACATATCTAAGATTACCTTTGATTGATTCAATAGATGTAGATGATACTAACGCTGAATCATAATGATATGGAATATGATTGAGAGTGTTGTAATATGGACGTATTAACAAAAGAACAACGGCATAAAAATATGTCAAACATAAAAGGGAAAGATACTGCGATAGAGATTAAACTACGAAAAGCCCTATGGAATAAGGGCTATCGTTATAGAAAGAATTATAAGGAACTTCCTGGTTCTCCAGATATAGTTTTGATGAAATATAAGATAGTAATATTCTGTGACGGAGAATTCTTTCATGGAAAAGATTGGGAGAGACTTCGGGAACGCCTCAAGAATAGTAATAATAGTCAGTTTTGGATTAGTAAAATAGCGCGTAATATTGATCGTGATGATGAAATAAATAAGAAGTTGACTGCTATGGGCTGGACTGTTCTTAGGTTTTGGGGGGAAGATATAAAAAAACACTTGGACGAATGTGTAAATGTGATAGATGAAATCGTATTTGATAATTATATATCTGATTATTTAGAAGAATAATAGTAGTTCGGAGATCTGATTATTATAAATGCTTTTGTAAGAATCGGGGGATTTGCTCTTTATAGTGGGAAAATTGATTTGATATGGATATTAAATTTGACAACATATATGAAAGAGATATGGATATGCTCCTGATGCGCCAATTTATTAAGAAAAATGACGCATTTGTTAGTTTGTTTTTGGAGAAAAGCAATCTTAATAACAGTTATAGTATTTTAAAGGTCGAAAATTCTATTATGACAAACGATGGGGAAACTGATGTAGAAGCTATACTATCTATTGGTGGAAAGAAAGTGGCATTCCTCATTGAAGATAAGATTGATGCTGTAGCTCAGCCGGAACAATCAAAAAGATATGAGATTAGAGCGAAAAAAGCGAAGGATACCGGAGAGTTCGACGAATACTATATTTTTATTGTTGCGCCACAGAAATACCTGGATGGTAATAAAGAAGCTGCAAAATATTCGTATAATCTATCTTATGAAGATTTAAGAAATACATTATATGATGAATATGATATAGCTGTAATTGATTGTGCTATTGATGAGTCTAAAAAAGGTTATATCCCGATAGAGGATAGAAATGTTACGCAATTCTGGGACAAAATGTTTGATTATATAGATAAAAGATTCCCGGATATATTTACTTTTTATAGCAAGAAAGGTGATATTCATGGATCTAATGCATGCTGGGTATCAATTAAAAGCGGAAAGGGTACCAAAATTGTCATTAAATCTGATAGAGGATATGTCGATTTAGAAATAGCAGGATACACAGAGAAATTTCAAGAGTTTTCAAAGGCTAATCAGGAACTTCTTGACAGTAAACGTCTATATCTTCGTATGGCATCAAAATCGCTTGCTATTAGAAAATATATAGATTGTATTGATTTCACCATGGATTTTGATGAGCAGATACCGCTTGTTGAGATGGCTTTTGTTAAGGCGAAGGAATTACAGGATTTAGTTAAAGATTTGAAAATCTGAACAAATGGAGAGACTATGAATTTAGATCAATTACTGTCATTAGAAGGCATAAAAGATTATAATGTATTTTGGTTTGGCGCAGATATTGCTTCTGATTATATGAATGATGAAGGACCGATAGTTGAAACTTTAGTTGTTTCAAAATCGAAGCCAAGAAGTGAAAATACCGTTTTTATTATTATGTCTGGAATTAATAAGTATAAATGTAGATATCGTTTTGCTGCAAAATTGACGCTGGTTGAAGGAAATACATATACATGGAAGCGTATTCCAATAAAACTTGATGAATATGCAGGCAGAATGGTATTCTATAGGGCCAGCGGATTTTCGTTTTATAACAATGATGTGACGGGAGTTGATTTTAAACTTGAAAGGTTGTGGGTGGATCAGGAAGAAAGATCTATAGGTACATTTAATAATTATGATGAGGTTGAACTTACGTTTGAGCAATTGAGGGAGATTATAGAAGGTCATTATGATGATTATTATCGGGCTTTATCAGTCGTTAAAGGCATATATATGATTATCGATGGCAATACAGGAAAGCAGTACATAGGAAGTGCTTACAGCGATGAAGGTATCTGGGGAAGATGGAAATCCTATTCAGAAACTTATCATGGTGGAAATCTTGAGTTGATTAAATTATACGAAACAGAAGGCGAGGAATATTTTTACAAATTTAAATATATTATTTTGCAAATACTTCCGATGAGAATGTCAGATAAAGAAGTAATTGAAATGGAATCAAAATATAAGAATAGATTTCTCACGAGAGAGTTTGGACTTAATGCCAATTAGGGGGGGTGAATGGATGGGCATAAAATATAAAAGGAAATAAAAGATAATGATATCGAACAACAGCTGTGATTTGAAATGAAAAACACTAGATATAGTATTTTTGACGAAATAAGTTGATATATAATTAATTAGGTTGTATAATGCGTTTAGTAGATTATTACTATTATTGTTGTTTTAAAAGTGATAATTGAATTTTTGTTGTTCATAAGTGATTATTACAATAAGTAGATTTCAGACGTGATGCCAGACGGCCGATACTAATAAAAGAGTATGATTAGTAGAGTGGCTGCCTTTTTTATTCCCGTTTTAGCTATAGTACACCCGCTCTAGAAAAATAGAGCGGGTTATTTTTATTGAAAGGTAAGGTGAAAGACTATGAAGAAAAAAACAATGAAACACAACAAAATAATTAAAGGAAAGGAGAAAAAGAGTATGAAAGATAGAGACAATATAAAGAATAAGCTGAAATATAAAGAATACGAACCGGATGCTAATAGGAAATTGTTATTAGATGAATATGGAACAATTCATATTAAAGGAAAAATAACAAATAAGAAAGGTAAAAGAATTTTGAATGATATAGAGTATCTTGAAAAACTGTATGAAGCAAATAATGAAAGAGATACAATAAATGTCTGTATAAATAGTGGTGGTGGAGATGTTAGAATCTGTTTAAGTATTTATTATGAACTTAAAAGAGCGAGTAACGATCTTAAAATGAAGGTGTGTACAAAAAACTTTGGGAGAGCAAATGGATACGCTGGAATAGTGTTTTTGGCTGGAGATGAAAGGCTTATGTTGTGGGGGGCTGAATTTGTTATAATTTCACCGTATAATTTTGAAAAAAAAGTTAGAACATTCAGGGAATATAGGGATATTAAGGATAGAATAGATAGTT
>AUXO010474212.1_pt1 | contig 17793 bp, 28 predicted proteins | sample 768731 | NCBI WGS metagenome assembly AUXO01 (sample SAMN02715735, study PRJNA202380) | gut metagenome | biome: sheep rumen | host: Ovis aries | place: New Zealand: Palmerston North
AATGGCAAAAATTACAATAGAATAGATAGCACAAGAATTAGAATAGGACTCTTGGAAAGTTATATCAACTACTTATACAAATTTAAATGAGTAGATGGAATTTAAATGTTCTGAAGGTCATTCAGTTTATACTAGCTGGGGCAAATTGCGTGTAAAGCGCGAATGCCCCATTTGTAAAGCCAATAAATTTAAAAATGTAAAACCAATTATTATTGAAAAAAATAAAAATGTCAATAGAATTTTAGCACTCGATCAAGCCAGTCATATTTGTGGATATTCAATTTATGACGATGGAAAATTGATCACATATGGCATTTTTGAAACCAAAACTCAAAATGAAGATACTCGCATTCATGAAGTTAAAGAGTGGTTAATTTCCATGATAGATAATTATTAGCCAGATGTTATTGGAATTGAAGGCATTTAGTATCAGCAATCATTTGGTGTAACTACTTTTTAGGTGCTGGCGCGATTATAGGGAGTTTTGATTGAGGAGTGTTTAGATTAGAAGATTCCTTATGAGATTTGTCCTACAAATACATGGCGCGCCTACTGTGGAGTAAAAGGCCGTACTCGAAGCGATAAGAAAATGTCGATGTAGACTTTGGTTAAAAAATGGTTTGATATTAGTGTGAGTGATGATTGCGCTGATGCAATTGGAATTGGAAAATATGTTGCTGAAAGGCATTAGAAAAAAACTGAAATTGTCAGTTGGGAGTGAAGATGGCAGAGATACAAAAACCTACAACTATGTTGATGGATGAATTTAAAGAGAAATTTGTTGAACTTTTGAATAACTCACAACTTCCTGCTTGGGTTTTGATTTATTTAATTGAACCTTATGTTTAGGAACTCAAACAGGTTGAACAACGAGTAAAAATTGAAGAACGTGAAGAATACGAAAAAACTTTGAAAGAAGCAGAAGAAAAGACGGAGAATTAAATTCTCCGTCTTTTTTATTTAAGTTCATCTTTGATTATAATGGCGCTAAGGATAAGCGGAAGAATTAATAAAATTGCTTCATTTGAATATCATTTAACGCAAAGGAATGCATAAGCTAAGAAGCCTAGAATGTAAATTATATAAATTAAAATATTCATTTAAATCTCTACGTTGCTATTTTCTTCGGGATAAGAAATATCAATATTTGTTCCAGCCTCTTCGCCATCATATGTCCCTTCATCAATTGCATTGATCATCTATCTTGCGTACCGTCTTGCCTCAAGAACTTCTTGATACTGTTCCACATCATCTCCAAGAAGCTGAGCTTCCATTGCTTTAATCACCACATAATCAGTGACTGACAAGAATGCTTCGTAATACTCTCGTGTAGAATGTCGGTATTTTGGGAGTGTTCCGAGTGCGTATTTTTCTACTAAAAGTTCAGATATCATATAACCTCCTTATGAATATGTTCCAATTGCTATTACATCTATATACACATTACAAGTGGTTGAGTTAGCACCAACTCTTTCGACGCAAGCCGTCCCACCTGACGTGGCACTTGGCGCTGAGCTTCCAGCTGTCGCCCAACAGGTCTGATTTCCACCAGCTCCGCCAGAAGAACTAACTGTATATGCTCGATATGAAACTGTTGGAATTGCATTAAATGCATAATACCAATTTCCAATATCAACCTCTGATTGAGATTCATATATCGGAGTAATCCACAATTTATCTAAAGTCATTGTTTTGGACACCCTTTTCCATGCTATCTAAATCTTTCTAGTGGAATCCGTAATAGTATTGTTTAAGAATCGTATGCATCCACTCGTAGAGTTTCCATATGCTCTGATAATTCCGGCAGGTGGATATTCAGTATTTTGAAACGTTAGACCTAATGTACCATTCAAACTAAACTAATTAGTCCCCGCTGTATGCGCTGAATTCCACGCGGCGCAAGAAAGTCCTCCGTAAAGAAGCTGTAACTCCAAACCCTGTGAATTTGGTGCATATAACCTAATTCCTCCAGCATTTACGTATGTTTGCCCATTATCATATGAATTAGTAATTGTAAGTACCCTTGTAAATAAATTTGTACCGGTTGACATGCCATCGTTCCGAGAAATATTAATAGTTCCACCAGTAATGTTTGCACTATTTGATGAAAGACTATTAGCTATTAAATCTCCAGTATTAGTAACCTTAAAAACACCCTTTCCAAGTGCTATTCCATCAGTTCCAACATAAACACCGTTGTGAGTTGTATCCGACAATGAGGTCATACCATTATACATTGAATTACTTGAAAGGGTTAATCCTCCAATCGTGCCACTAGATGTATATAAAGTCCCCCAAATAATAGCATTGCTAGCCTAAAGAAGGCCCGCAGATGATACTTTAAAACCAGTAGCTCCACTCGCAGGACTGCTCCCGATTGTTCCATCTTTGGCAACATAAATTCCCATATCAGGCTTATTATTAAGATCATCAAAGGAGCCACTCGTTGCAACAGCAGATAATCCATTTATACTACTACTGTCAATCTTCACATCTGGCTATAATGTTAACGACCTTGCTACAATATCACCAGTAATCTATAAATTACCATCATCAGTTGCTTTAAAAACAGGAACTACTGCATTATCAATATAGCTATTAATCTATAATCCATATTCATGAGTAGTATTATTTAAATGCCCAAGTCTTATTTTTTCATAAGAAATCGGCGCGCCGCCTTGCGTTGTATAAGTTGTCTATACAATAACACCTTCTTTATTAAATCTTACATAACGATCTTTATCATACATCTATCCAGCATTTGGATCGATTGAGAACGAATCATAAGCAGTAATGCCATCTTTATCCCACTTAAAGGCAATTGCTGATTCGCCTTCTAGATTATTATCCATATCCCCAACAATTGTAATCTTTTTGGTATCAATTGAACCACTTGATAAATACTAAACACCAACTCCATCGCCGCGCACTGCATTATTCCAAGTTTCGCCACCATTAGTAGTAATAAAAATACCGCCAGAGGTAATTTTTACTTGTTCACTAGTATTTGCCATATTTGTAACGGTAATACCCTAATCATCCGTAACGACAGAATTATTAATTGATGATCTATTTAATGCATTGTTATTTGCTTTTACTGATGAAGCTAAAATATCAGTTTTAATTGTTCCGTCTGATTCAATTATATTAGAAACCTTATTGTATGCGCCAACCGTATATTGTAACGATTGCGTTTGAGCCGTAATTCTTTGGAATAAATCTTCAAATTGTGTTCGATAATTCTATACTGTAAAGCTATCCTTAGAAGGTTCATCAAAATTATAATTAATTTCTGTAATTACAACTTTTTCACGATAAGGAGTTTTTACAAACTAATCACGATCATAAACCTAAATATATCCAAAGAAATCAGTATCTTCAACATAACTAATGTCACCCAGTCTAAAGTCTTTAATCTTAAAATCTTCAAGACTTGTTAATCGCATAACTGCAATATTATATGAAACTTTTGGACGCGAAGAAGTATAAGCCACAGAATTAGCATCAAGATAATATAAATTATCATCATAATATTTCTAATCGGTCCACGACCCTTCAGAAATAAAATGAGCATATTTTTTATTAAACAAATCTGTTTTTAGTTTAATGTATTCTTTATACTAATCCATCTATTGCTAATTAGCTTTGATTGTCTAATCATATGTAGCAATTACAGTATTTAATTTACTAACCTAATCTTGATAATAATTTACTAATTGTGTTTGTGATTCAATCGCGGCAACATGACCTTTTAATTCAGGACTACTACCAATATACTACGCAATAAAAGCCTAAGTTCCTGTTGAATTATAGGTTTTCATGCCAGCCATATTAGTAATCCAAGCCTGATTGTCTCTAATCTCTACGCCCGCCGCCTCAATCGCAGTCTTATAAACGTTTACTAGTCCTTCATCTTTGTTTTTAGCAATTAAATAATTAGCAGTTTCTTCTGCTAGTCGGGCATACTCAGTATTCCAAAAATGTAAATTTGCATAAAAAGCTTGCGTGTCTTGATAAGTACCATGACGACTATAGAGGTCTTTATTTAATTCCGCGCCATCCATCATTTTATGATTGACATAATAATCAAAATTTAAAACATAATCAATCTATGGATAATTAAATTTACTTCGCGAAATGCGGCAAGTACCATTTTCACCAAACTCATTATTATTTTCTAAAACAATTGTTTTAGTTACAATCTAACTAGATTCAATAGTTCTTGAAATGGACTATAAATCAATACCATAAACAAAGCCAATTCCACGATCTTCACCTGCTTCGCGCCGAATAGTAATATATTTTTTAGGACGAACCTACACTTTTCCTGGCTCAACTTCTACAATCTCTTGCTCAATCTTACCAGTTTCATCATGCCTAACATCAAATCGAATCCAGCACTCAAAGGTCTCAGCAATTGTCTGCAATATATTAAAACGATTAGATTGTTTTATATTAATAGATCTCACTTTAGAATAATTGTCATTATACTTCTATACTAAAGTAATTCCCTACTTGTTCCAATCTTCAAATCCACTATATAAATAATTTATTGTATTATTTTTAACAACAAAATAATTATACACTGTATTGATAATACCAGTCTTATCTAATTCACCAGGGTATAGCATATTACCCTAATGATCTTTAACAACTTTAAAAAGTTGAATTTCTTCAATATATCGCGCAGAAGTATTTGCTGTTTGAGTAATAAATAATCCAATTCCATATCTGTAAATATCAGAACCGGTAAAACCATTTGTACAGGTTAATTTAAATTCCACCCAATTTTCGCTACCGCTGATTGGAGGAGTCACAGGATCTACTCTAAAAAAAGTAATACCAGTTGGCTATTTACTTCCAATAGTCGAATTAAATTGATACTGTCGTACTAATGGCGCTAAATTTAAATTTGATGAATCACAATAACTATAAGCACCATTTATTAACTACTTTGCTTTTATGCGAACGTAGTAAACTTCACCTTGTTTACACTCTTCTTGAAAATGTTGACTATTAGAGTGAAATGCATCGTTATAATAAAATCTTGTGGAATTCCCAGCTGCGGGAATAGTCAAATACACAATACGAGTTTCTGCTGTGGAAGCTGTCACTGGATAAACAGTTAAACTAACTGGATACTCAGTAGGTGCTTCCCAGCCGGTAGTTGAAATAAATGCTGTGCCATTGGCGATTAAATTAGTCGCATAAAGCGCATCACCAAATTCACTACCGATTGATTCATAAACAATATCGCCTACTTCAACCTAGCCAGCATATTGTCCACTAGGATTAACTGCAGTTACTGTATGAACATAACAACTTTTACCACTGACTGGCTCAATTGAATTAATCGGTTCAGAAACTAAACGATTAGCGCGGTATTGAGTAGAAATATAATTATATTGAATGCTACCAATTGTCTAATTATCAACTACAAAAGTTAATATTTCATTTGTTATAGAGCAATTACAAGAGCTAATTTCATAACAATCTGCCTAAACTAACATCTCAGTCTAAGCCAATTTTGAATATTTTTGCTCTGGATCATAAGCAAAATATAATGGGCTAATTGTAGTAGATGGCGTTTGGATACTATTATTAATAAAATCTGCTAATTGAGGATAATAAATCAAAATTTTTGTTGGCTTATTATCAATGGTAGATGGTATATTAACTGACTAAGAGGTTTGCATATTAGTCGCTGTAAAACCTGATGTCAATTCAATTTCAAATACAGCTTCCTCATTAAACTGTTGAATATTATCTGTACTGCCTAAAGTCCATTCAGTTCCTTCAATAGTCCGTTCTACCAACTCAGAAACAGTGCCTTGATTGCCACCTGTTACATTATTTAATGTTAAATCATCATCAAATATTAAATTAAAACCAGTTTTTGCCAATTCATTAATATTAGCGTCTTCACACTAATAAATTACTGTTTTTCCGTTAGATGATTCTTGAATATTTTTGATAACTAAATCATACCAATTATTCAGCCATAGTACTTTAATTTTTCGTTCGTTAACTAATAAAGTTATAAATGAATTGTCGTAATCTTCTCCAGTTACTTCGTCATGATAACGATAATACATTTTAAAGGAAAAAGTTACTTTTCCATTTACATTACAAATTAACTTTGGCTCAATAGCGCGGCAATCAGCTGTCATGGTATCAGATCCAATCACAGCAATTTTTTCTTCTTCATAATGCCCAGGAACTAAATTCCCATTGATTTCTTGTTCAGGAATAAATATATCTTCCCATACAGAAATCTCATATTTATCTTTTGCCATCTAAACCTCCATTAATAATACAGATAATCATATTCTATTTTACAATTGTCCACTACTGAAGAGCGAGCAACATTAATTTTTATATAATCACAATAGTCAACTAATTCTTCCGCAGTAAGTGGGTCTGGATCTTGGGTTATAGGAATTTTAAAAAATGTACCACTTGATATATATTTATTATAAAGTGTGCCAGTTTTATTATTATTCGCATCAATACCATAAACTAAATTAGTTGCTGTATCTACAACAAGCCGAGTATCTCCACTGTCCATAATCAAACCAGTAAAATTTAATTGTGCCAAAGATACATCTCCAACAGAAGAGGTGGCTGGTTTATTTTCACCTTTGACACGATGCACCATTTCCAAACTTAAATCTGAAGGAACAACATCATGGTCAATAATAACTTTAAAATCTGTTGGAACGTCTCCTGGATTATAGACAAATCGCGCAGCTACATTCCCATTATCTAAACTACTAATATTTTTTAATTCATTCATCTACGCTTGACTAAGAAGATGAACAGAATCATACCATTCATCAATATTTGGATAATTAATTTCATCTTCTTCAAGCAAATCATAAATTTTAAAGTTATCTCTCGCATAAGGTACATAGCTTATAAACTAGAAAGTAATTTCACCTTTATGCACGCGAAGTTTTTCAAAGAAAGTGTCTCCACCTGCCTGAACTGGTTTTTCTCTAAAGGTTAAATATTTAATTTGCGGCGGCGCCTGTAATTTAACCCTATATTTTTTATAAGGGACCTCATCAAGCACAAGCCAATCTTCTGCTTTGCCATTAAAAATCTATCTAATCTGACGTAACTAAGTTTCACTCAAATCATCAAAAGCACATTGAATAGTAAAAGTTCTCTAACTATAAAAAGAGTCCCAATAATAGGTACCATCACCGCCAGGTATTTTAGAAGTTGTATCGGTAAAATTAGGGATAGAAACATCATTATATCTATCGCCATCACTTACCCTATACAAACCTAAATCGCGACTATGATGTTCCCCAAATTGAAACCCAAGATAATCTCCATAGTATTTCATTTTATTTCTCCTTTTAATTCCTAAAATTAAGTAGAAAAAACTAAAAACTTTTTTATGATTCTGGGGCCTCATAAGAGGCCCCTTTAAATTATCTCATCAAACTAATTGCGTTAACATTTCGATACTCCGCGGCATCGTAAATTTGTTTTTTAATACGCTCTGCAAGTTGATCAACATCATAATCAGAATCAATTTCTGCCTGAATATCAATATCAAAATAATTATCTCCACCGGTCTACGCCGCAGTCTTTGTACTAGAAGTATTCTTTAAGATGGACGCAAGAATGTCTTTTAATGCAATAAAGTTCTATGTGTCAGCCGCATTCAACACCATCTCTGGACGTGATTTTGTACCATCTAACCATGCGGGACCAGTAAAGTCTGCTAAACCACCTTGCTTATATGCTTGGAATGAATACAATGGAGTACCGTTTTGATGAACAGCAGTATAACCAATTTGTCCATTTGGTAATTTAATTTTATACCAGCCATAATCACCATAACCAATAACATCAAAAGATTGTCCTTTTTCAGTATGACCAATTACGTTATTACCATAGGCAACTGAACTTCTGACATTAACCCAACCATAAGTATTAGTAATACGTCCTAATTTAGCAGGTTCACTATTTTTAGGAGTCTACTGTGGAGTTGTAGCAGCAGGAGTAGAAGTAGTGGCTTTTGCTGGAGTAGTGGCAGAAGTAGTACTTGTTGTCGTCGTTGCAGGACGTGCTGCCTATGTAGTATTGGTAGCTTTTAACGAATAAGCCTATTTATTATAATCCCAATACAAATCTCCATCAGTATAAGTTTTCTTAGTCTTACTGTCATACCATGTTCCAGTTTTAGCATCATACGTCAATGTTGTACCATCGTTTAAAGTCAATTTACCAGAACTAGATTTTGCTTCTGCCAATGTATAGTTTTGTAAGCCTTGAATTGCAATTGCAATTTCCTTAGTAATATCTTCGGTCCACTAGAAAGACTTTAATTTACTAAGCGCCTGGAAATTAGCATCTTCTTTTAATAACTAATAAAGATCACTTTCAACTTTAATCTTTCCATTGGCATCAAATGCGCCCGATAGCTTAGATTCAACATCTGTCCAGAACATACCATAACGCTTTTCATGCTCCAACAAATCTTTTAATAGATCAATCTGCGCTTGACGCTATTGTTCCGCGCGAGTTGCTTCCTCTTGCATTTCTTGGATGGTTTGATCAATAATCATATCTTGATAAGATTGCTGGTCATTGCTAATTTCTTTTTGAAGCTTAAGAATCTCTAAATCATTCGCGCCAGAGGTGTCGCGCTGAAGATATGCAAGCCGCATTTCTTTATCACGAATATCCTGTTCCTTTTCAGTATTTTCACGAGCTTGACGTTCTTTAGCAACCTCATCTTGAATTGCCGTTATCGTTTTGTTGGCCGCATCAGTAATTGAAGAATTAATATTTTCCAATGCTTCAATTTCTGCTTCACGGCGCGCTACCAATGCGTCATAAACTTTTTGTTCAAAATTGAGATATTCTTCTTTACCGCGATCTTGAATTTCAATTAACTGATCATTAATTTCTTCAATAGCATCTTCTGTATCTACAATTTCTCCTTGAAGTTCTTCAAGACGCGACACATATTGTTCAACTGCTTTGCCAAGGTTTTCATCTACGATTTGATCAATTGCGTCATAATCAATTTGAACTGTATTAGTGCTTAAATCATAACTTGCATACCGAGTCGCGCCAACTGCGCCGAGAGTAGTGATGTTACCTTCACTATCTTCATATTTTTCATTTGCGACGTTTTGAACTTGGCGTTGACGACCAGCCAACATTTGTTTTTGAAGAGCAAGTTGCTGTTTTAAAGATGCTGTCTCGCGAAGAGTATTTTCTACGAGATCGCTAGCTGTCTTGGTATGATCTTTGAGCATATCTTCATAACGATGTTCAAGACGTTCGCGCTCACGAAGAGCAGTATTGATTTTTTGTTGAAGGTTATAAAGTTCATCATAGGGATTGAGCCATTGATTTGATTTTTCTTCTTTTCCAGAACCTCCCGAACCAGAACCGGATTTAGAACCACCGGAGCCTCTAGATCCATAATTCTATAATCCAGAAAAATCAGGTTTAGGATAATCTTTAGTAATAGGCTCCCACGTCATTTCATAAATAGGCACTCCTATTGTTCCACTTGTAATCTATTGATTTATATTATTCCATGCCTCTCCATAATTTAACTAATTAATCTTACTTGCTTTTGGAACCACAATCTATTGCACACCAGCCTATTTGTATGATTGTTTCAACCCCATATTTGCAGAGATTGCTTTACCCGCTTCACCAGAAGCATTAATCATTTTATTTAAGCCGTCTCTAAATTGATCAAGTTCCCACATAGCTTCTACAGTCAAATCTGGAAATTCCTCTAAAGTCTGCTAAAACCACTCTCTAAAAGTAAGGGTTTCTTCAGTAGCATTAGTTGGATCCAAAACAAAATCAATAATTGCCTATTTTCTTGTAATTTCTATCAATTCTGAAATTCTTGAATATGCAGCTTCTTGTTCTTGTACATTATCACTAACTAACTAAGTTAATAAGCCTTCAATTTCTGTTCCTTGGAAAAATTCATCATTTAGTTCACCAACAACTCCAAAAATTTCTTGTAAGGTACCTTTAAGATTTTCAAACTATTTAAACTACTCTGAACTTAATTCAAAACTTACCCCTTTTCCAAGCGGACCATTCTCCCCAAATAAATTACTCCAATCTTTTGAGGTATCAATAAGTTTTTTCATGTTAGTGTTAACAATGACATATTGTGCAGCAATTTCATGAGCTGAATCAATCTCATTTTCTTGTACCTTACCAAGTCGAATTAATTCATCAGCATAAGCTTTTACTTCATTTGGGTCTAATCCTTTTTTAGACACCTCAGAATAAACTTTAGTCAATCTGCCAACCTAAGAAGCTGCTAAACTATCAAAATCTCCTCCAATGAAATTTTCCAATACATCTTGTGGAATAACACTAGAAGCTTTGGAAAGAATTGCATTTTTGTATTTTTCAGCTCCAGTATTTGCAAAATTGCTTACAAGCTGATCCAGAGTCTATTCTGCTAATAATCCAATTTCATCTAAATCATCGTATTTTTCTAATTCCTTCAAGTACTAAGGATTTCGCGCTGCCATGTCTTGAATAGCAGTTACCCACTCCTCAGCAGTCGCATCTGATAATTTAGCAATAAATTGAGGTAGCATTTCATTAGATAGTCCATCTATACCAAGTAAACTTAAATCAATGTCCTAATCAGTAGCTCGCTAAATAATTTCATTTAAATATTCTTTATCAGTTAAAGTGTCTTGGTAAGTACCCTTTATCTAACCATACTCATCATATATGTTTCTTGTAATGGCCTTACCGTCTAAGCCAGCTGTTAATCCAAAAATCGCAGCCTTAGTTTCAGACTATTCACGACCCCTACCTAACAAATCATTTGTTTGATTATTAATAGCAGTAACAATATTATCTAATTTATCACCAATATAAAGATATGAACCATCTTCACGATATGTAAATTCAGATACATTAACTCCAGCTTCAACTAATTTATCATAATCATCTTTTGAGAAATTACGATTCTATTCACCATTACGAATATTATTTGCTAATTTAACTAAATCTGGTAACTATTCAGAAAGTTTTTCAACATCAATTGTTGCTAATGAGTGTGCACGATTTTTAATTAATTCAATAAAGCTATCAAAATCTTGTTCTGCTCCCGATAAATCAAAACCTAAACTTATTAATGTTTCTTTAAAACTATCAACATCTTCTTCAGAATTTAAGGCTACAGTAGAAAATGCTCCTACTACTTTTTCTAATTTTTCAACATCTTCAGTTACATCTGTGCCTATTAAGTTTCCTAACCTTTCAATAATTTCCACGCCAAAGGCACCATCATCAGCAGGAACATACTACTGTAATTGTTTAGCAAAAGAATCGATTGTACTTGAAGCAAACTAATCAGTAGCATCTTTAAAATTCTAATTATTTAAACTATTATAAGCATTATCAATTGAAGTCTGTGCAACAATAATACTTGTAGCAAATTCTTTTGCCCATTCTCCATATTTTTCTTGCCCACCTAATGCCGCCTATTCAGCAGGACTTAAACTATCCCAATATGCCTTAATCGCTCGCGCTAACGGAGAATTTGCATCCTAAAGATCTTGTATATTAGCATCTTTTAAGCCTTGTATAATGTTATCCTCAGTAAGGCTATTAAGTTTTTCATAAATGCTATCTAAATCAGACTATTTTAAGTTTTCCCCGGTTTTTCCTTGAAACGCTTTGGCAACGGTACCTTCTAATCCAGCTATAGTCTTTGTGTATGACTCCAATTCTTTCGCAGCTTTATTAGCAGTGCGCCACGATGCAAAAGCATTTTTTACATCATCGTCAGCCAAACCTTTTGTTTTTCCGTTTAAATCAAATTTACCATTATAAGTATTGTAACTAGTAATACCATAAGTCTCTCTTAAAAAATTTTTATAATCTTCTTCAACGTTAGCGTCTCCACTCTATTTCTATCGCTGCAGGCCATTCTTTAAATTTTCACGTTCTTCCTTGTACATATCAGAAAAACGAGAACCATTGTCAAGAAAATTCTAAGCATATTCTTGTGCATCCTCGTCTAAGTCAGTTAATGATAATGCTAACCCTCCTAGAGCAGTCCCAAAGCTATCTAATTGAGCGTTAATTGAAATTAAACTTTCTCCTTGTTTAGCTATCTCATCAAAATCTAAAATGCCACCATAAAGCTTCTCTTCAATACCAAAATTATCCTTAACATACTGATAAAGCTATTCATTATTACGAATTAGACCTTCTGCAACGGCAACAGCAATTGTATCAGTTTGTTCATCAGTTAATGCTGATTCAAGATGTGTAATTCCATCCTGATCACGAGTTTCTACACTAAGATCCATGACGGATCGAGGCTCTATTAAAAATGCCTATTCTCTTAAATTATTTATATTTGCGCCAATCTAACTAATATTTCCTAAATTTTCGCGGGATTGATAATCTGTCATAATAGCATCGTAATTAGTAATTCTTAAAACGCCATTATCATTTTCAATCTATAATTCTTTATATTGATTTAATAACTCTAATACTTCTTGATTATTAGCACGAACTGCTTCAGTCCATTCTTTAGTACCTTCAATTAATTCATCTATTTTACTTGCAGATTCAGCTAAATCTTCATAGCTTTCTCTTAAAGTATTGACAGCTTCAGTCGCTTGATTAGCTGCCTCGCTTGCCGATTCTAAAGTGGCTTTAGTTCGTTCTGCGGCCTCGGTAGGAGTTTCAATTACTTCAGTCAATATCGTAATTAATGCAATTATTGCACTAATAATTGCCGCAATCCAACCAATAATCGGAATATTCCAAATTGTTTCAGAAACTTCAATTCCAAATATTTTAAATGCATTAGCTACCATCGGTAAAATTGAGCCAACACTCATTAATGCAACACCTATCGTTTTTAAGACTTTTGTTGTACCGTTAGACTACCCAGAAACTTTTTCAATTATAGTTCCTAAACCTAGTAGTGTCGATCCAATTCCCATCATAGCTGTCTAAGTAATATTTAAAGCTTGTTGCTAGTTTTTAAATGTCACTCCTAATTTATCAGCCTATTCTCCAGTAATTGACATCTAAATTCCTGCTTCTTTAGCTTCTTGAGTATATTTGGCTAAACTTTCAGCATCAGTAATAGCTGATTTTTCTAACTTCTTAAAAATTTTTAATTGCTATTCATTTAATATATTTTCATCAACCGACTATAAAGCAGTATCAAAAATATTTTGTATGTTGTTTTGATTTAAATTAAAATCTATATCACTTAAATCAACTGTTTTTAATCCAAGCTAGCCAGCACTTAATTTAGATGAAAATTTCTTTGCTAACCAATCTTTGATATTTCCAAATTTATCTTTAATTCCTTCTGCTAAATTTTCTCCAACGTTTTTACCAATTTTAGTAATAGCAGACTTCTCACCTCTAAAAGCCATTCCCAGTTGAGCAATGTAACCTTTAATACCACTTTCTGGATTACCAAAAAAACTATTAAATAATGAACGCCCTAATTTTAATCCACCAACAGAAATGCCAATTGCGGCGATCGACTTCAGTAATCCATTACCACCACTAATAGTATCAATAACTTTATTAAGAGCATTAATCAAACCAGTTAACATATCAACCGCACCCTTAATAATATCACTATTAGTAATAGACATCAAAAATTGATCCCAAGCATTTTTTAACTTAGTCAATTTTGTTTCTAAAGATTCAAGTGTTTTGTTATATTGCTCAGTAGCCGCACCATTAGCATCTTGCGCAGCAGCAGTCAACTCCTATGTACGTCTATAGTCTGACATAAGAGCAATAAAACGAGACTGCTGACGAGAACCGGCCGCCATAGTCGCGATATATCTTTGTTGAACGATATCTAAGTCATCCCACTTAGAAGCCAATTCCATAAAAATTTCGTCAAGACCTTTTTGCCCAACCAGGAACTCATTCAAATTAATTCCAGCTGTCCTTAAAGCCTTAGAAACTTTATTAACATCGATTTCTTCGCCTTCTTCATCAGTTCCAAGTAATTCGCCCTTTGAATATAAGTCTTTAACTTCAGAAAAACGTGCAACAACAGTCTTTAATGCAGTACCAGCAGTTTCTGCAGATTCACGAGTGGTTTCAATAATTTGTGCCAAAAACGCCGCGGTATTTTCAAATTGCATATTTGCAGAATTAGCAAGAGAAGCAACCTTAGTCATAGCTACTGAAATTTCATCAACATCAGAAGCAGAAATCGCAGCCAGTTTAGAATAAACATCTGCAATATTGTCAGCATTAGCCTCGTTAATTTCCATGTTGAAACCACGAAGAGCATTGGTTACACGGTCGGTTGCCTCTGCCGCATCAAGTCCAGCAATACGCGCCATTCTTAATGTAGCATTTGTAACTGCCATAACTTCGTTAGTTTTTAAACCTTGCTGATAATAAAGGGTAGACGCTTCATAAACATCGTGGATAGATACACCAAGCTCGTTTGCACGTTTTGTGTACTCAGGTAACTTAGTCCACATGTCTCCAACGGAAAATTCAGTAACAACAGCGGTTTCAGTCATGACTTTATCAAGATCTTTAACCGTATCCATGGCAGAGCGAATAGCTCGTTTAAATAATCTTACAGCATTTCCAATAGAAAAGAATTGTAATATATTATTACGCATCTGATCTAATTGTTTAGCCGATTCAGACATTTCATGAATAGAACCGCTAGCTTGATCAAATCCCCTAACAGCTTCTTCGCTTGCTGAACGAGAGGCAACCAAAGCTTCATTAATTTTTTCAATTGTTTCTGTGGCTCCGGCGCCGCCCTTAGCTCTAATCTCTTCTATCTTTTCTTCTAATATTTCAAAAGAAGTTATACTCTCAGGATCAATACCAAATTTATCCCAAGGTACATCAGTCATCTTCAATAATGAATCTTTGACCTTTTCAAAGGCGTCGCTTTTTACTTGGGCTAAATTATCATTTAATTCTTTAAGTCGAGTTTTTGCAGATTCAGACTACTTTCCTAAATCTTCAACCGCTCTTGAAGCTTTATCTAAATTTGAGCTATCTGATCTAGCATTAGATAATTCAGTTTTTAATTCTTCCTATTTTTTTCGCGCTTGAGCTAATTCTTCATAAGCCTATGTAAGATCCTACACTTCTTTAACTTCTGGCAGTGTCCCATTTCTCTAAGCTTTATCATACGCTGCTTTCCAGCCAGATTTAGTTCCAGACTTATTTTTATACTCAGCTTTAAATTCTTCTTCAGTCTAAACTCTAGTTTTTACTTCTTTTTCAGCTAATTCAATAATTCTTTCTCTTTCTTGAACAAGCTTTTTTGTTTCATTAATTTCCTGTTGAATTTCTTCAACAGCACGATTTTTTGAAACTCGATCATTATATAAGCTCTATAATTCGGTTTGTTTTCTTAAATCTTTTTCTAATTTCTCTGCCGCCGCAGCCTACTCACGAACAGCTTTTGCAGCTTTACCAATATTACTTTCAGAATTATTTAACTCACGATTATAATCTTTAATAATCTTTGTTAATTTATCTAAACTTTTTTGATCTGCATCAAGTAATTTATTCTGAACTTTACTTGACGAAATACGATTGTTTAATTGCTGCCACAAACTTCCAATTCGATCAAAACTTTTTGCAACCGACTTTTCATCAACAATACTTAATTCTTTATTTCCTGTTTTATTCTAAATGTTTTTAATCTCTGATTCTAAATTTGCAAAAAGATTTTTAAAATCGTCTTTCATGCCATCTGTCAAACTTAGTTTTGACAATTCAATTCTGACTTTATTAATTTCATTCTAAAAGCCAGTAATATTAGCACCAATATCAATAGTGGCTTTTATCGTAGTGTCCCTTGGCATTCTTTTCCTCCAATAAAAAAATCGGCATTAACTTTCATTAATGCCGAAATTCCTATTATAAGTCGCTTTCTATATCATCGCTTAAAAAGTACATTTCACTTACATAAGCATCCGTTCTCGACCCCACTGGCATGCCCACACCTTTAAACACTCCAACTAATGGAGAAGCTTGTGAACCCAGCTTTATAGATAAATCCGACATCAATTTAAGTTTTGGAATTTTTATAATTCCAGTTACGACCTTACCCGTTTCATCATCTTTTATACGGGTGCGGCCCTCTAAACTAACAAATCCATTTAAAAGCCGTTGTCCAATGCGGCATACCTTTGCTCCATTCGTATAATTATAAGTATATGTAACAATTAGCTCTTGATAAGGTTTCTATGCAGTAATTATATCCTAATTTATATAATAATAAATTGGTAAGCCAGTTTCTTTATCATATACAAATAAGTCACCAGATGGAATATTTTTTAATTTTGCATGTCTATCTTCATCACTTTCTACTTCTTCATAGGCGCTAATCTAAATTGGAGTTTCATCTTCTTCAATCAGCATTTTTGAATTATACATTAAACTAAATTGATCTTTTGAAAAAACTCCCTATGAAAAAGTAAGATTTAGTTCTCTTGTTGTTTCCCAAAAAACGTGCGCTCGATTATCAAAACCACCTCGCGCGGCCACATAATCTTTTACTTCATTTAATCCTGCAATTTGAATTTTATCAAATCGCGCCAATACTTCTCCTTCCTAAATAATCCTCTTAGGGGTCTCTATATCATAAGTAGATTTTATGAACACGTTCTCGAAATCTTTGAAGCTAAACTGTTCACTCATTTCCTCTCCTTAAACAAAAAGCGGAGGAAGCAAGCCTCCTCCGCCTAATATGCAATATTTACTTATTATGCTTCAAGGTCATACTGCACAAGTTTCATCATATCGCCATCTTCTGGACGAAGAACTGTAAGGTTCATATTGAATACAGAAGGATCGCCTTCAGCTTCAAGAGTAATTGTCTGTTCAGCAGTCATCTTAGCCTTCGGGATGATGAACTGGAAGAACTGATCCTTACCAGTAACATCTGAACGAGCATATGTATCGCCCTGAATATAGTATGTGCCTGGGAACGAATCACCAGAAATGGTAATTGTCTTTGTAGTAGCCTTTACCCAGTAAGTAAACATAAACTTGTGTCCAGCATAAGCGCCAGTGCCGTCTTGCTGACCTGTGCTATACAGAGCCTTTAAGTCACTAGCTGTAAAAGCTTCATCGAGCACTGTTCCATCTTCGTCATATAACTTAGATGCCGCGCCAGTAATACTGAAACTAATTTGATTATCAAGCGCAACCATACCAACAGGAGCGACTGCATCAGGACCAATATAAAGCTTTGCACGCTTACTACCTTCATTAACGTCATAAATATCTGCCGTTACATAACTTACTGCAGCTTTGGTGTAGCCTTCAGCGTTCTGGCCCATACGAATTACAGCTGTCTTCATAATATAACCGCCAGCGCCCTGAGCAACAGTGCCATCGCCAAGCATGATAGACATGGACTTCGGGCTAAACAGCGCATCTTCAATACTAACTGTGATTTCCTTACCGTAATCCCAAGTTACAAGTTTCGGATTACCTTTACCACCGCGGGCGTCAACCTGCTCAGCAGTTTGCTCGATGGTAGAAACCTTTAAGGTATCAAGGTAAAGTACGGGTTTGCCAGGAGTACCATCTGGATTGATCTCATACATGGTTACGTCAGCAACTTCCTTAATACCATAACGATCAAGAATACTAGCCATTCTTTAAATAGCCTCCTTATTTTTAATCATCTAAATTTCTAATCCAATATTTTGGTTTTACTTTTTTGCTATCTGCGCCCGCTAACAAACTACGAATATCTATATCGTATTTTTCTTTCTCTTG
>AUXO011945914.1_pt1 | contig 17792 bp, 15 predicted proteins | sample 768731 | NCBI WGS metagenome assembly AUXO01 (sample SAMN02715735, study PRJNA202380) | gut metagenome | biome: sheep rumen | host: Ovis aries | place: New Zealand: Palmerston North
TTCTTTACGGAAGGGAAAAATAAGGCTGAGCTTGCCCTGACAGAACTTAAGAGCATTCTGGCAGATACGCCTGTTGCAATAGATTACACTGCGGTCCCAAGGCCGCTCTCCCTTGCAAGGGCTCTGCTGGATCACGGGATAAATGTTAAGACAGTTTATCTTGACTCTATAGATCCTGATGAGGAAGAAGACTATAACGAGCTTAAGAAGAAAGCACCACAGCTTTATCTTAAGCCGACCATGCATATCGAAGAAAGAAGACAGAAAACCTCTTCCGGCAAAGTCCTTGCCATAGGGCAGAAGGCAGCCTGGTTTGAAGGAACGGACTACTTTGTAAACATAATAGAAGGAGCAGGGCTCTGGGGCTTTAGCGGTATTACAGGACTTGCTGAGTTAATGAAGGAAGCCTTCCTTAATCCCAAGGACAGAAGAGACATAATACCGAGAAAGGGACTTGGGTGCAGCAGCATATATGAATAAAGCATACAGGATACTTCCGGTATATACGGGTGATGTGTCAGGCGCGGCAAGTGCTCTCTACGAACTTGGGGGCATGACCGTGATCCACGACCCGTCAGGATGCAACTCCACCTATAACACCCACGACGAAGTCCGCTGGTACGATAAGGAGAGCCTCATTTATATATCGGGGCTTAACGACATAGATGCCATAACCGGTAATGACGATAAGTTTATAGAGGATATCTGTTTTGCGGCAGAGCGTATGAAGCCGGAATTTATAGCCCTTGCAAATTCCCCGCTGCCATATCTTAACGGCACTGACTTCAAGGGGATAACAAGAGTTATAGAAAGAAGGACGCACGTCCCATGTTTCTACATAAAGACCAATGCAATGCACGATTATACAGCAGGAGCTTCGGAGGCCTTTGCAAGTTTTGCAGAGAGGATGTTTGATGATAAGCCAAGAGCATCCGGAGTAAATATCTGCGGCATGACTCCTCTGGATCTTACAAATACGAAGATAGAGATCAAGGGCATGAGGATAGTATCCAACATCGCATACGGTACGGACCTGGTATCCGTTCTTAATGCTCCTTCGGCAGAACTTAATTGTGCAGTATCAAGTGCCGGGATAAAGATGTGCGAATATATGAAGGAGCGCTTCGATATCCCTTATATCGCAGGCCTTCCCTGGGACGGCGAGCTTCAGGATTATAGAGATACTCCAAGATCTGATTCAAGGCGTTATGTTGTGGGAGAGCCTGTTATATCCGGGTCTATTGCTGCAAGACTTAAGATGGTCACAGGCAAGGACTATTCAGTTATAGCTACAACGGAGATAACAGAAGGACTGCTCCTCCCATGTGACAAAAGATGCCATGGAGAGGAAGAGATAAGAATTGCCATAAGGGATGCAGAGGAGATAATCGCAGACCCGCTATTCAGACTGATCGCTCCCAAAAACGCTAAGTTTACAGAGCTTCCGCATTTTGCAATGTCAGGCAGGTTATACAGGAAAAAGATACCTAATCTTATGAACATGGAGGAGTATATCAATGAGTCTTAACGATACCCCCAGTGCAGAGAGGATCCACATAGGATTCTTTGGCAGAAGGAATGCCGGCAAATCCAGCCTCGTAAACAAGGTTACAGGTCAGGAACTTGCTGTAGTATCTGATACTCTGGGCACCACTACGGACCCGGTGTCCAAAGCGATGGAGCTCCTGCCGGTAGGTCCTGTAGTCATAATCGACACACCCGGCTTCGACGATGTAGGCGAGCTGGGGAGCAAGAGGATCTCCAGGACAAGACTCATATTAAACAAAGTCGATGTTGCTGTCCTGGTAGTAGATCTCATAGAAGGCATGGGCAAGACCGAAGCGCAGCTCATTGCTCTTTTTGAGGAGAAGAGGATCCCGTACATTATCGCCTATAACAAGGCAGATCTCAAAGAGACGGTCACTGCAGGCAAGGATAACGAGATATATGTAAGTTCCGTAACCGGCAAGAATATAAATGAGCTTAAAGAAAAGATAGCAGGTGTTGCTTCCTGCAAGGCGCCTTCTATTCCTTTGATAAGTGACCTTATAGAACCGGGGGATACTGTGATCATGGTGATCCCCATAGACAGCTCGGCTCCCAAGGGCAGGATAATCCTGCCTCAGCAGCAGGTCTTAAGAGAGATCCTGGATTCAAATGCCATGGCATACATATGTCAGGACACAGAGCTTGATAGATCTATCTTAAACTTGAACAGTAAACCTAAGATGGTTGTAACTGACAGTCAGGTATTCGGCAAGGTAAAGGGGATCGTCCCCGGAGATATAAAGCTCACTTCCTTCTCGATCCTTATGGCAAGGCACAAGGGTTTTTTGAGATCCTGCGTCAAGGGAGTAAAGGCAATAGACAGCCTGGATAATGGCGATACTGTCCTCATATCCGAAGGCTGCACCCACCACAGACAGTGCGAAGACATAGGCACATATAAGCTCCCAAAATGGCTTGGGGAATACACGGGCAAAAAGATAAACATAGAGACGACTTCAGGCCTGAGCTTTGCAGAAGACCTTTCCAAGTATAAGCTTATTATTCACTGCGGAGCCTGTATGCTCAACGACAGGGAGATGGTCTTTAGGACCAAGTGCGCAGAAGATGCCGGCATACCCATGACAAATTACGGTATCGCTATTGCCTACATGAACGGTATCTTGAAGCGTTCTCTTGAAGTATTGCCTGACATCTTAAAGGAGCTGGAATAACAAATGGAAACCATAACCGGAACTCATTCCAAACTTGCAGACAGATATGCCATAGATGTTCTGGGGATACCTTCCCTTGAGCTGATGGAGAATGCATCCCGTCATGTTGCAGAATATATAAGGCGGGAGCTTAGGGGTAAGAAGATACTTGTTGCTTGTGGAACAGGGAATAACGGAGCAGATGGCGTCTGTATCGCAAGACTGATAAGAGACGAGTTTGAAGTATCCCTTGTTATTGCAGGAGATCTTAAGAAGGCAAGCTGGGAATTCCTGTATCAGTTATCTGAATATAAAAGAATTGGCGGCAGTATTTCTTTCTTTGAAGATCTCCAGCAGCTGCCCCAGGCAGACGTCCTTGTTGATGCCATCTTCGGCATAGGGCTCAAAGGACGCTTAAGACCTGATGCGGAGGCTGTCCTTGCAAAAGTAGATTCGATGAACTATCCTCACGTTGTGGCAGTAGATGTCCCCTCAGGGATAGACTCTGATACGGGAGACAGCACAGGCGTCATTATCCCGGCTGATGTGACTATTACATTCGGCAGGAATAAGACAGGTCTTACGGAAGATAAGGCAGGCAAGGTCATGGTATGCGATATCGGCATACCTGACGAAGCATATATAAGAGCAGGAGAGATGTTATGAGAAGATCAGAGATAAACAGAGCACTTAAGAGAATGGAAGCATTTATCGAAGAACTCAGGATCAGTCTCCCGCCCTTTTGCGGGTTTACTCCTGAAGAATGGGATAGCAAGGGCCACGAATACGACGAGATAAGAGACAATATGCTGGGATGGGATATTACGGACTACGGCCTTGGCAAGTTTGATGAGGTCGGATTCTCTCTTATAACCCTTAGAAACGGCAACAGAAAGATGCAGGACAGATACCCCAAGACCTATGCTGAGAAGCTTCTTTTTCTCGAGGAGGGACAGTATGCTCCCAACCATTTCCACTGGGTCAAGATGGAAGATATTATCAACAGAGGCGGCGGAAATCTTCTTATACGGGTATATAATTCCCTTCCCAATGAAGAGATAGACAGGGAAAGTGATGTAACCGTACATACGGACGGCAGGACATATACTGTTCCTGCCGGAACACAGATAAGACTTACACCGGGTGAGAGCATCTCGATACAGCAGAGAATGTACCACGATTTCGAAGTGGAGAAGGGCACGGGGGCAGTCCTTATAGGCGAGGTCTCCGAGTGCAATGACGACAATACGGATAACAGGTTTAACCCTCCGGTAGGAAGGTTTCCGGAGATCGAAGAAGACGAAGCTCCCTACAGACTTCTGTGCAACGAATACCCGTCTGCAAAATAAAAGGATTTTGTAATCTGCCGGTAACTTAAACGGTTGAATTGTAAAGTGAATCTCCTCATATTAGAGGGAACATGAACGATTCATTTAAGAACAACCTAGCAAAGGCTCTGTTAAGGCTCTGCGAGAAGACTGAACTTCAGGCCAGGGTCAGCCTTATAATCGCAGGATCGATCCTGATCGCGACATTCGGCTCTGTTTGTGCTGCAACTGCAACATCGAGGCAGTATGTGGCAGAGACCTCTGCACCTTCAGTAGAACAGACTACGGGATCTGTTGAAACAGAACCCGTGGTTACAACTAATATTTCAGAAATAACAGAGACAGAGGCAGTCCACATAGCCGACAAGTTCGGAGATCTGGCTGTTCCTGCAATAGATAATGAGCTTGTGGCTCTGACTGATGACGAGCTGGTGGAGAAGATCACATCAGGTGATGCCGGTGTGATCGCGAGAGAAGAGATCCACACAGACCAGTCGGCCAACAGCAATAACCAGCATACGGCAACTGTAGCGGCGGCTCCGGCCCCGACCAATACTCCTACACCTGTACCGGTCCAGCAAGAAACTACTGCTGAGACCACACTCCAGTCCCTTAACTATGAGATGGGCATAGACATATCCCAGTTTCAGGGTGATATTGACTGGAGGCAGGTGAGAGCCGCAGGCTACACGTTTGCATTTATAAGATGCGGAGGCAGAGGTTACGGCTCTTCGGGAAGGCTCTATACCGACACCAGGTTCGCAGAGAATATGCGCAATGCCAAGGCGGCAGGTCTTAAGGTTGGAGTGTATTTCTTCTCCCAGGCTATAACTGCATATGAAGCTTTGGAAGAGGCATCCCTTACTATCTCCCTCATTCAGAACTGCGGAGTAAAGCCTGATTACCCGGTAGTAATGGACTGGGAGACAGATTCCAATTACAGGACCTGGAATCTTAACGGAACAGATTTTGCCAATGTCATCACGGCTTTCTGCAGCACAGTATCCCAGAGCGGCTATACGCCCATGGTATATCTCAATACATCAGATGTTACCAGCAGGCTGGGGAGCGCGGGGTCAGGCGTGCTGTCCAAGTATAAGCTGTGGTATGCTCTCCCGTATTCCAATTATCAGGACGGAGGCTGTTATGCGGCAGGTAATGCCAAGCCGTCTAAGAGTTTCTCATTCTCGGTATGGCAGTATTCATGGTGGGGCAAGGTTCCCGGCATATCTTATCCTGTAGATCTTGATATCTCCTTTATGGGTTCCACATCTCTTTATCCGCCGGTGATAAATCTGCCCGGCTCTTCTGTCAATACTCCGGTTGGGACAGCTATAGATCCTCTGCAGGGCGTAACTGCAACAAATTCGGTCAAGGCCAGTGTCAGCAGCTCTATGATAACTTACCTGATAACAGACAGTGCAGGCAATACCGTGACAGCGGGTGAAGCCAGCGGCACAGAAGGCGTATATAAGATCACTTATGCTTACAAGGATGCATATAGAGGCACTGTTACTGCGACCATGACCTGGACTGTGGGAAACCCTGTTATAGAAACCAGTGAGACAACAATAGAGACGACCCCTGAGTCTTCTGAAACCACGGTATCTGAGGAGTCATCTGCAAGCTCAGAGAGTCTTACGGGCGAATTAGCGGAATCTTCGGCAGTTACCTCAGAGGTTGCAGCGTCTGTTTAAGGGCCGTTTATAAAATATTAAATAAGTGAAGTTTCAGTTAATAAAAGTTATGATTGCTTGATAATTAAAGACCTTCGTGTAACAATCGTCGTATGTATGGAGGCGTAATGTGGGTGCAGAGGGAGTAAGACAATCATCGGTAATACAGCTTGAATCCGAGATCAGGACCTGTATTGCAAGGCTCTTGGTAGCAATGACCATATGCTGTTTCTTTATTGAGATAGGAATGGGCATATTCTTCTGGGTGTCCAAGACTCTCTATCAGACAATAGGAGAATATATCGCCATCAGAGTCCTGCTGCCTGCCTCACTCAATGTCCTGCTGTGCCTCATGGTATTTGCCTTCAACCATACCGGAAGATACGGCGACGTTGCAAAAAACCGGGCTGCCTCACTTGCTCTTGTGATATTTGCAGGGAACATCTCCATAGCCCACAGCTACTTTGTCCCGATCTGGGGACTGCCTTTATGTGCATTGCTCTATGTCAGCGTATTCCACGATCCTTTTATCCACAAGATCGAGATGGCAATGTGTATGCTGTTCATTGCTGTTACCTGCTGGACGCATATAAGTGATTATCCTGATGATATAAGTTTCTCGCTTCAGTGTCTGATCGTAACTGAGCTCGTCGGGATCCTGATAGGATATATGTCTTTTCAGTTAGAGTCCTTCTGCCGCAAGGAGTTTATCCTCAATATCCAGTCTGATGCCGGCAAGATCAGATATAAAGCTGAGTATGAGACTGATAAGCTCACAGGTGTTTACAGCCGTGCCCATCTCATAGAGCAGGCCGAGTATATATTCAATAACTGCAATGAACTATCCCCGGCAGGTATAGCTATGCTGGACATAGATGATTTTAAGAAGGTAAACGATACCTACGGTCACGATAACGGTGATGAGGTATTAAGGAGATTCGGCGAGGTGCTTAGCACCTATAACGACGGCAATACTGTCTGTGGCAGATATGGCGGAGAGGAATTTGTCATTGTCTTCAAGTATGGTGAGACCAGGCTGAACTGCGATGTGGTAGAGGAATTCAGAGGCAAGATCGCCGATATCGTATTCCCGTTTATGGAAAGAGGCGTTACGCTCTCAGCCGGATATTATATCGCAGAAGAACAGACGGATTTTGAATCAGCACTCAAGAAAGCAGATGATGCTCTTTATTATTCCAAGAGGACCGGTAAGAACAAACTGACGATACATTCACAGATGGAGGGTGACGGTTTATGAATGACAGGTTAAAGTCTTACAAAGTCAGGATCGTGATAGTTGATATCTTTATGCTGATCCTGGGTGCAGGAATGCTTATCTGGGGCAATGAACTTACTAATATGCTCATTCGCGTTGTTGCAGTGGTAATAGCTCTTTGCGGCGTCTTATTCGTTGTCAATTTCCTGATAAACAAGGAGAAGGATGCCTTCGGCTGGTTCATTATGGTGATGGGTGTCATCTGCCTTGCAGGCGGCGTATTGCTGTTCATCTTTGCACCTTCGATAACTAGGTTTACCGTATATCTATTGGGAACACTCCTGGCGATCTACGGCCTTGTTGACATAATCACAGCCATAAGCGTTACAAAGCATGCAGGAGGATACTGGTGGATATCCCTTCTGGTAGGCATCGGAGCCGTGATCTTAGGCGGCGTTGCGATCTACCTTAACATCATCGGATATAATGCCGTAACGGCTCTTATCGGGATAGCATTTATCGTTGCTGCATTGGGCGGCATCATAAATGCGATACAGGCATATAATGGCAAGAGACGCATCCTTAAGGCTTTAAAGAATGCTCCGCCTCCGCCGCCCCCGCCGCCGGAAGCACCTGCTCCTGACGACAAGAAGAGTGATCCGGAGAAGTGATATGAAGATAACTTATGTGGGACATTCCTGTTTCCTTTATGAGAATGAAGACGGAGGCAAGATAGTATTTGATCCGTATAAGCCTGGATCAGTTCCCGGATATGCAGACATGGATATCGCTGCTGATGAGATAGTCGTATCCCATGGCCATGCCGACCACTCGGGAGATGCTTATGTGGATAAGGCAGAGCCTCCTTATGACGGCGAATTCGAGATCGGTGTGCTTAAGACTTATCACGACAGCAAGATGGGACTTATCAGGGGAAGAAACAATATCAGTATCGTAAATATAGATGGCCTAAGGGTTGTTCACATGGGAGACATCGGCTGTGAGCTGAAGCAGGCTGAACTTGATATACTGATGCATTGCGATATCCTCATGATCCCTGTGGGCGGGTATTTTACAATAGGTCCCAGACAGGCTTATGAGATGGTGAGCAAGATAGATCCCAAGGTGGTTATCCCCATGCACTACAGAGGTGAGGGCTTTGGCTATAAGGAGATAGGAGGCAAGGAGGATTTCCTGGACCTCTTTGCGGATGCTGCAAGACCGGTGATCCGGGCAGGCAGCGAATACGCAGGCCCTTATGATAGAAAATGTGTCCTGTCCATGGAGCCTCTGAGAATTTTGTAACATAAGTTAAACCCGCTTTGAGTTATAATGTCTCGCAGGAGGGTTTTGCTATGTTTACTATTGGTTTTGATAATGATAAGTATGTTGAGCTTCAGAGCAAAAAGATCAGAGAGAGGGTAGATAAGTTCGGAGGAAAACTGTACCTTGAGTTCGGCGGCAAACTCTTTGACGATCACCACGCTTCAAGGGTTCTTCCCGGTTTTAAGCCTGACAGTAAGATCAGAATGCTCAAGGCATTAGCTGACGATGCTGAGATCGTTATCGCCATCAATGCAGACGCCATCGAGAAGAACAAGCGCCGCGGAGATATAGGTATTACATACGATCAGGAAGTATTGAGACTGATAGATGCATTCACGGAATTCGGCCTTTATGTAGGCAGTGTTGTTATCACGCAGTTCTCAGGCCAGCCCCTGGCTGAGAAGTTTGAATCCCGCTTAAGATCCCTGGGAGTTAAGTCCTACAGACATTATCCCATTGCAGGTTATCCTTCGGACATATCACTTATTGTAAGCGAGGATGGCTACGGTAAGAACGACTATATAGAGACACAGCGCAAGATCGTGGTAGTCACAGCTCCGGGTCCCGGATCCGGAAAGATGGCCACATGCTTATCTCAGCTTTACCATGAGAATAAGCGCGGTATCAAGGCAGGCTATGCCAAGTTCGAGACATTCCCGATCTGGAGCATCCCCCTTCAGCACCCGGTAAATGTTGCATACGAGGCAGCAACAGCTGACCTTGCAGATGTCAATATGATCGACCCCTTCCATCTCGAAGCCTATGGAGAGACAACAGTAAACTACAACAGGGATGTTGAGATATTCCCGGTAGTAAATGCGATCTTAAATAAGATATACGGCGAAAGCCCCTATAAGTCACCTACGGATATGGGTGTTAACATGGCAGGCTTTGCGATCGTAGATGACGATATCTGCCGTGAGGCATCAAGGCAGGAGATCATCCGCCGTTACTACGATGCCAAGGCAAACGTAAGACAGGGTAATTCCGAGGGCGCAGAAGTTCAGAAGATAGAGCTCCTCATGAAGAAGAGCGGCATTGATATCTCTGACCGCAAGGTGATCAGCGCTGCCCTTGTAAGAGCCGAATCCACAGGTGGTCCGGCAGTTGCATTGGAACTCCCTGACGGACAGATCGTAACAGGCAGGACAACAGATCTCCTGGGCCCTTCGTCTGCTGCTTTGCTCAATGCTCTTAAGGTCCTTGCGGGAATATCCCACGATATCCCCCTGATCTCACCTAATGTAATCGAGCCTATCCAGGATCTTAAGGTAAATCATATGGGCAACCATAACCCGAGACTCCATACTGATGAGGTCCTTATCGCTCTTGCGATAAGCGCTGCGACAAATCCTGTTGCCGAGCTTGCCATGCAGCAGATAGGCAACCTCAAGCACAGCGATGCTCATGCGACTACCATGCTGTCTTCAGTCGATCTCAATATGTTTCATAAACTGGGGGTTAATATTACCTGCGAGCCGGTCTACGAGACCAAGAAACTCTACCACAGGTGATCACCCGTCAAATCTGAATGTATTCTTGCCGTCTGTCTTGGCAACGTAGAGTGCGCGGTCTGCGCGCTTTACAAGGTCTTCGGCTGTAATGGTGACACCGGGCTCTAATATGGATATACCCAGGCTGAAGCAGACAGGTTTGCCATCAGGCATCTTTATTTTGCTGAGTCTTTCAGTCATGGATAATATCTTGCGCCTGGCTATCTCTTTGTCTGTCAGGGTTGGGAGCAGGATCGCAAATTCATCTCCGCCGTAGCGGGCCTCGATATCGCCGCTCCTGAAGCTGCTCTTAAGCACATCTGCCACTGCGGTCAGCACATGGTCGCCCTCAACATGTCCGAAGACATCGTTTATATTCTTGAAGTTATCTATATCCATCATTATGAGAGCTCCGCCGGAAGATTCACCTATCATCTTGCTTATCTGCTGCAGGAGATGTTCGTGGTTATAAAGCCCCGTAAGGGAATCCCTGATGGCCTTAAGGCGCCAGCTCTCTACATCCTTTAAGTATTCATCAATACTGAAGGCCTGGCCCGCGATAAGCTCCGTTCCGAAGAACTCTGATCTTACGCTGGAGTAGCAGATGCGGTACCAGACTTTCTCTCCTGACCTGTTGTTTATAAGGACCTCGAAACTGCCTGTAGGATCTGCTTCGCCGGCAAGATCGATCTTGGATCTTATGGCATCCAGCGATCCCGGATCTATCCAGGATATATTCTCTATATTCGAGCGGAAAGATTCAAATTCCTGTTTATTGCAATTGCCTTGAGAGTCCGGGATATACAAGGAGAGGATATCCCGGGGGATAGTATATTCAAAGGTAATAAGACCGGGCAGCCCCATGATGAGCTTAAGCTGAGCGTGTTCAGCCAGGACTTTCTTAAGGATATCCGAGTCCTCAAGGTCTTCCTGTTTATCAAGGTTGTATAACTGTCTGAGTCTGTCAGCCAGATCCATACTATGCCTCCAATGATCTGCTTGTTAGATTTTAAGAACATAAATAAGGCTTGTCAAACTAAAATTTTGAGCATTTCAGATGAACGTCAAAAAAAGTCAAAATTCTTGTTGACAAAGGGAATGATCTGAAGCATAATGCAATTGTCAAAGAAAGTCAAAGTCAAATCTGAGTAAAGGAGGAGCTATAGATGGCAAGATTGGTCGATGTTATAGAAGGAATGATCAAAGAGATGCTCGATGAGCATGGCGGACAGACTACCATCAACAGGAGCGCCCTTGCCGAGCAAGCAAACTGTGTGCCGTCACAGATCACTTATGTTCTGTCCACAAGGTTTTCCAGCGGTAACGGATATATAGTCGAGAGCAGGCGTGGCGGCGGCGGACAGATCACGATAACCCGTATAGAGCCGGTAAGCTCCGATGATTATCTGAAAGCTGTTATAGATGCAGTTGGCTCAGATCTTACCCAGAGTCAGGCGAGGACCTTCCTCACCAATGCGGTCTCCACGGGAGCTATAAGCGGTAAGGAAGGACAGGTCATTATGGCGGCGGTATCAGACAGAGCTCTCGCCAAGGTGGATTCAGACATAAGATCTGTGGTTAGAGCAGATATTTTTAAGAACGCCCTGTTGGGGCTAATGATCTAAGACAGGAGGATATCCGATATGAGATGTGAGAGATGCGGCGCTGAGCTGACAAATAAGATAATCAAGGTAAACGGGGTTTACTACTGCGAGAATTGCGCAAGGGATCTGGGTGTGGACAAATACCTGAATGCACCGTCTGATCTTTTGGCAACAGCTTTCTCCCCGTTAGACGAGATCGCAGGCGGCTTCATGAAGATGGCAGATCTGGATTTCGGCAACAGCAGATTGTCCTGCCCCAAGTGCGGCATGACGATGAGAGAATTCGAGAATACGGGAACAGTCGGATGCATCGAGTGCTATAACACCTTCAAGGAATATATCATCAAGGAGATGAAACGTCAGCAGGGTGAGAGTGAATATGCAGGAAGAAAGCCGGGTCTTACGCCAGAAGACAGCAAAATGACCCAAGAACCTGCCAAGGCTCCGGAAGCAAAGCCTGAAGAGCCCAAGAAGAAAGAGGCGTCTGCTGAAAGCAAAGACAGACTGGCAAGACTTGAGAAGGGAGATCTCGGTATGCTCACAGACGACGAGCTTAAAGAGGGTATGAAGCTTGCAACCCAGGCTGAGAATTACCCTCTTGCGATCCGCTTAAGAGATGAGCTTAACGGCAGGAAGGGAGAGTGACATAAATGGCAATGTGGTACGAGAAGACAGGCGCAGAACAGGATGTTGTTCTGTCAACCAAGGCAATAATCACACGTAACATAAGAGGTTATAACTTTCCCTGCAAGATGAGCAGTGAAGAATGCCGTCAGCTGATAGATCAGGTAGACAAGGTGATCGATAGGAACAGGTTTCCTAACACATGGGATGGCATGAAGATCTCCGATCAGAACAAGGGCGAAACTTCGGTCCTCACAACTCAATCACAGCTGTTCGGCGGTAAGCTCAATCTGCTCAAGGATGCTGACCGCAAGGCAATATTCTACAATGATGACGCAGGACTTAGCGTAACAATGAACCAGGTTGAGCATATCGTAATAAGGGCTCTAAGCTCCGGCCACGACAGCTCAGTGCTTGATAAGGCGGATAATCTGGCCAGGGAGCTTGAGAGCAAGCTCGACATAGCATATTCCGAGCGTTACGGCTTCCTCACTTCGGATATCAAGTACGCAGGCACAGGCACCGGGTTCATATATCATGTAGCTATCCCGGGCATAGTAAAGAGTAATGGCGGACTTGACATGTTAAGACAGAGAGTAAGCCAGTACTACTGGTCTATTATTCCCCTTGTAGAGCAGGGTCCTTACGCTGCGTCTGACGTATATGCAATCGGCAGCGTAAGCACAGAAGGCGTATCTGCAAGAGAGGTCCTTGATAGAGGCGAGATGCTGATAAACGATGTAATACAGCTGGAGAGAGGTTGCAGAGAGCAGTTTGCCACCAGGAGAAATCTTGAGGTGTCTGATTTCTACAGCAGATCCTATGGACTTCTGAGATATGCCAAGACCGTTGATCCCAGAGAGGCTCTGGAGGCTCTAAGCTGGCTGAGGCTTTATAAGGAATACGACGATTCCGCAGATTTCAAGATCAGCTGGGAGCAGATAAACAAGATGACGCAGGATATCTGCTATGAGGCGGAGCGCTTCTCCTCCAAGGCAAGCTCTGCCAAGCTGAACACCATAAGAGCGAATAAGATAAAGACGATTCTTAAAGGAGATGAGTGATATGAGAATAACTGAAGATACGGCATTGGTACTCGCAACAGCAGCTCTTATATCGGAGTCGGTGCACACTTCTCTGGTAAGAGACACCAGCGTATTTGCAGCGCTTTGCTATGCGGATACCCCTGCAAGAGAAATAATCGAAGCCAATGTGGATAACATAGACAGCATAACCGAATACCTGGGCATGACAGGTGAGTTCGATATATCCAGAGATCAGATCAAGCCGCTTGCTGATGCAGCATTCTCAAATCTCAGGATCGATGTTAAGAGGATACTTAGGGCCAGCTCCGAACTTGCTACCGCAACAAGCGATAAGGGGGCGGTAACTCCGGTCCATCTCCTGGATACCATAATAAACAGGAGAGTAAGCTCCCACCCCGAGATATTCAAGGCGCTTCAGACGGCAGGTGTCAGCATGACTGAACTTAAGGAAGCAATCGCTGAGGCAACATACCAGATGAACAGAGATGAGATCGAAGGCTTCGGCGGCAGGGAAGACGAGGATGACTCTGATGAAGAGAGCGCAAGACCTGCTTCAAGGCGCAAGGCTTCCGGTAAGAAGGGCCATAAGACTCTAGATAAGTTCGGCAAGAATCTTACCCAGGCAGCCAAGGACGGTAAGATCGACCCCGTCATAGGAAGAGAGGAAGAGATCAACAGGGTAATGCAGATCCTGGTGCGCAGGACAAAGAACAATCCCTGCCTGATAGGTGATCCGGGTGTAGGTAAGACTGCCATAGCAGAGGGCCTTGCCCTCAAGATCGCAAATGGTGATGTACCTGATATCCTCAAGGGCAAGACCATGTACAGCATGGATATGGGCTCTATGGTCGCAGGTTCCAAATACAGGGGCGATTTCGAGGAACGTATCAAGAACATGCTGGACGAGGCTGTTGCAGATCCTGACGTTATCCTCTTTATAGATGAGATCCATACTTTGGTCGGTGCCGGTGAAGGCAGTGGCGGTTCAATGGATGCTGCCAACATAATGAAGCCTCTTCTTACCAAGAATGAACTCCAGGTCATCGGTGCAACAACTGTAGATGAGTACTCCAAATTCATCGAGAAGGACCATGCTCTTGAGCGGCGTTTCCAGAAGGTTATGGTAGACGAGCCCTCTATCGAAGACGCCATCGAGATCCTTAAGGGATTAAGGCCCAAGTACGAGGACCATCACAAGATAAGGATCCCTGACGATGTAATAGATGCAGCTGTTAAGCTCTCTTCAAGATATGTTTCAGACAGATTCCTTCCGGATAAGGCTATAGACCTTGTAGATGAAGCTTCTGCCGCAAAGAGAATCAACTTCAGCGACAGCTCAAGGGAGAGTGCTCTTGAGAAAGAACTTGGCTCTATTAAGGAGGAGAAGGAGAAGGCAGCTTCTGAATTAAACTTCGAGAAGGCTCAGGAGCTTAAAGATCAGGAAGCTAAGATAGAAGAAGAGATCAAGGCCATCAAGACCAAGAGCGAGCCTGACAGCGAGGGCTTTACAGGTACTCTTGACGTGGACGACGTGGCAACGGTCCTCGCCAAGTGGACAGGTATCCCGGTTACCAAGATAACCGAGTCTGATGCAGATAAGCTCAAAAACCTCGAAGAAGAGCTCAAGAAGAGGGTTATAGGCCAGGATGAGGCAGTAAGATCCATTGCTAAGGCCATCCGCCGCGGAAGACTCGGACTTAAGGATGAGAACAAGCCTTCAGGCACATTCATCTTCCTCGGTACGACAGGTGTCGGTAAGACAGAACTTGCCAAGGCTTTGGCAGAGGTTATGTTCGGCAATGAGAGCGCCCTCGTCAGGATCGATATGTCTGAGTATATGGAAAAGCACGATGTCTCGAGACTCATAGGAGCTCCTCCGGGATATGTGGGATACGGTGAGGGCGGCCAGCTTACCGAAGCGGTAAGAAGGCATCCTTACTCGGTTGTCCTTTTCGACGAGATAGAGAAGGCACACCCCGAGATATTCAATACGATGCTTCAGGTATTAGACGACGGCAGACTTACGGACGGACAGGGCCGGACAGTCGATTTTAAGAACACGATAATCATCATGACTTCCAACGTGGGAGCGAGGATGCTCACCGGAGGCGAAGGCAGAAAGATCGGCTTTACCATGGCAAACGACACGGACGAGGACGAGCTTTCAAGAGAAGGCCTCTATGGCGGCAAGTCCTATGACGATGCCAAGAAACTGGTAATAGACGAGCTCAAGAAGGCGTTCACTCCTGAGTTCATCAACCGTGTTGACGAGATAATCTTCTTCAGGATGCTGGGCAAGGATTCCCTTGTTAAGATCGTGGATATCCTTATGGGCCAGGTCGGCAAGAGGATAAGGGATCTCGGTATGGAGATCCGTGTCACACAGGAAGCCAAGGAGCTTCTTGCAAGCAAGGGCTACGATCCGCAGTACGGTGCAAGACCTCTAAGGAGAGTCATCACATCTATGATCGAGGACCGTTTCTCGGAGGCTATGTTAGACGGTATCGTTAAGCCAGGCCATATTGCGGTAATCGATGTCAAGGAGACCGACGACAGCAGTGAGCTTCTTGCAGCAGGCGCTGCGGCAGAGGACAGCAAGGTCATCGTAATAAGCGACGGAGGCCTTATCGGAGAGGGCGAAGGGACTAAAGAACCTGAGCTTACAGAGGCATAAGATTTCCTTATAAAAGATCTGCGGATCTGCTCTAAAAGGGCAGGTCCGCTTTTCTCGTTATATGCCTCTTACCATATTCGAATAATATAGTATAATAAGCAAACTTTAGATCAGATTTAGGAGCTTAAAATGTCAGACAGAGCAAAAGCACCCCGTGAATATGATATCGGCTGCGTACCCAGCCCCTTCTGGTTCGGGTTCGTAGGGTCTCACATCCTTGTGCCGATCATAGCTTTATTTACACATATCAAAGTTAAGCCCGATATGGAATTCGTAAATCACGAAGGACCTATCATCGTAATAGCAAATCACGAATCTTATCTTGACCCCATGATCATCAACAAGCTCACCAAGGCAAGACCTGCCAATTTTGTAACAGGTGAATTTGTATTCCGTGCACCCGGCTGGGGGCACTGGTTCAAGCTTGGCGGAGCGATCCCCAAGAAGCAGTTTGTGGTGGATACTACTGCCGTTAAGGCCATGATGAAGGTAATGAAGCGCAAGGGCGTACTCATTATCTACCCTGAGGCAACAAGACACGTTGACGGCAAGTCCATAGAGTTTGACGACGGCGTTGCAAAGCTGGCCAAGAAGGCGAAGGCATCCATCTATATAGCCCATATCCACGGCGCTTATATGAGCTGGCCCAGATGGTCAAGGTCCGGCATGCGCAGCGGCAAGATCACTGCCGAATTCGTACGCAAGATATATGCAGACGAGGTTGAGAGCTCCACTGCCGAAGAGCTCCAGCAGAAGGTCTTGGACGGCATCAACTACGACGAGAACGAATGGGCAAGACAGAACGGCTATAAGTACAAGAGCAGGAAACCTGCTTCAGGACTTCAGAATATCGCTTATGCCTGCCCCCGCTGCGGCAAGGAATTTACAATGAGATTCCTTGATACGGGAAAGAGGGATCTGGTGCAGTGCAACAGCTGCGGAAATGCCGTAAGGATACTTCCTACAGGACTTCTCGAGAAGGCTGACCCCCAGTGCATCGTCTACGATGACCTCCACAAGTGGGCTGAATGGGAGAGGGGCCTTATAAGAGAGGAGCTTGAGAAGGGCGATTTCAAGATGGAATTAGACAGTGAGCTCTTCAAGGTTTACGACAGATTTACCTTTGCTAAGACAGGTAAGGGCAAGATTACAATAACAGACAAGGAAGTCATATACGAGGGCACAGACTGCAATGTCGAAGACGGCATCCCCTACAAGAAGGGCAAGCCCATAGGCAAATATAAGAACAGAAAACTGGATGAGAATGCCCCTGTTGAGAAGAAGGTCTTTGAGATCGGGACAATGAGAGGGCTGGTTGCTTCATACGGCAAGTACTTTGAGATCTACGACAAGGCAGGAGAGCTCTTCAGATTCTATGTGGACGGTCAGAAGGTATTCAAGGTCCACGAGATCGTAAGTATCCTTGGCAAGAAGTAAGGACAGAAACACCAAAGTAATTTTCAAAGGGGGACGTTTTGGCAGATAAGCGTCCTCTTTTTTATAAAAATGTCGTTAAATCAGGCTAACCTGCCTTTAATAACGCGGCTGAAAATAGTATAATTGCGTCGTAGTAAGGGAATATTCTTCCCAAAGCAGCAAATAATTTACTAGGAGTGTGATTCCAATGGCAATGTATGACAAGAAAAGTGTCGAAGATCTGGATGTAGCCGGCAAGCGAGTTATAGTCCGCGTTGACTTTAACGTGCCGCTCGATAAGGAAACAGGCACAAAGATCACAGACGACAAGCGTATCAAAGGTGCTCTTCCTACGATCAAGTATCTCGTAGATCACAATGCGAAGGTTATCCTCGTATCACACCTCGGACGTCCGAAGAATGGTCCTGAGGCTAAGTTCTCAATGAAGCCCGCAGCAGACCGTCTTGCTGAGCTCATCGGCAAGCCCGTTACTCTGGCTGCTGACGTTATCGGTGAGGATGCTAAGGCTAAGGCAGCAGCTCTCAAGGACGGCGAGATCCTCATGCTCGAGAATGTCCGTTTCCACAAGGAAGAGACAAAGAACGATCCTAAGTTCGCAGCAGAGCTCGCTTCTATGGCTGACCTCTATGTAAACGATGCATTCGGTACAGCTCACCGTGCACACGCTTC
>AUXO013848670.1_pt1 | contig 17792 bp, 12 predicted proteins | sample 768731 | NCBI WGS metagenome assembly AUXO01 (sample SAMN02715735, study PRJNA202380) | gut metagenome | biome: sheep rumen | host: Ovis aries | place: New Zealand: Palmerston North
GATTCGTAAGAGGAGCCATCTTGATTATGTTTTTGGTAGTACTCCTTTAAATGGTCGCCTTTAACAACTTGCCAATAGAAAGTAATCCACACTTTATTTCCATAGCGAGCATCCGGGAATGAATATACTTTCTCTAAATCGAACGAATCATCCACATGATAGGCATTCATCTTGTCTTTTACATAAACTTTGTTTCCCGCGCTATCTCTACCAGTGTACTGGTACACTAATTCGATTGATTTTCCTGTGCCAAATTCAGTCGTTGTTACGACTAGTTTTTGGTCGTAAATCTCAACATAGTAACTTTGTGCAAATCCTGCATTGATTGCTTCATTTTGTTCATTACGTCCATACCCTGTTTCAGTATAGATTCCTTTGAACAAAGGTTCTTCTTTTTGCTGATTTGGATAAACAAAAAGCATCACGAATAATAGAAAATGAAATAGTTTCATATTTTAAAAATTAAAATTTTGTTTCATGTAATGTCATTATATTGTCCAATCAGATATCTCGAAATCGGCTTTTATAGGAGATTGTACATTTCTATCCGTATGCGATGATGACAAGAGTTGGCACGGTTTTAGGAATATAGTGAACGATATGGGGGAGCGAAAATCATATGGCGATAAAATCGACAATACTTAGTACAAGTTGTATAGCCCCCAGTATCATGAGAATGATACCAGAGATTTGAAATCCCAAATCAATGTTCTTTCTCTTTTTACGAGATGTGGCTGTAATTTTCCCCGGAAGAAATTTCCACAAAACAAATCCAAGTGCTATTAGAATGATACTGTGTACCATATAATTAAACTCAATTAATTTGCAATAAAACTTTCTTTATATTTTATAACCTACATATGCCTTAAGGAATTTATCATATTTGAGCAGGATGTATTCACCGTCCCATATCCCAGCCATTAGTTGTAAGAACCATCTCGTCACGCTTGGATTTTACAAGGGTTATGATGTAGCATACCAAAGTAATTAATAGAACTATAGCAATTATAAATATATGAATTCGTTTGGCTCATTTTAATATTTACAAGCTAGAAGGTGCCGATTGAGCATTATTTATAATTCTCCGCGGATTCCCGCGAGTATTATCGTTATATATTGAGCAAATGAAGCATCTTGGGAATAAAATCCAATTTCATTACTATTATATTTGCTGGGAAACGCCAATATAGCCTCCGTTGTACGGACTTTATCTGCAGGTTTAATTAACCAACAACTCATTGTAAGATATTCATTTATAGGTATAAGTTCAATATTTTCATTTCTATAATTTGCTGCTATGCAATCAGTCATTTCCGAATACATATGCAGGTAATCCTTGAATTGAACATCATTGAGGTTCTTACCGTTTCCTAAATAGTGTTGCTTAATAGAGTCCAACTTTAGACACATTTTGTTTACAACAGTATCTGCACGATTGTTAAGAGTAGAATCCTCTCTCATGACTAATGCCTTGTTCAAATAGCCGAGTCTAGTGTGTTCTGCCTTTTCACGATTATCATCACGCGTCTTTGCAAAGTACTTCTCAGTAAGCGCAGAATCCAAGCGGATTGCATATTCAATATCGTTATTTCCTCGTGAATGAACAAGCATTTTGTCTCTATGCTCATTTTTGATATTGGGAATATACTCCATTGACACGCGACTTTCCAGTGCAACACGGAAAAAAACACTTATCCATGGTTTGTCCGCTTCCAAAGGATGATTATCATAATACGCAATAATAACCTTTCCTCCATTTTGGGCGTGATTGATGAGAGTTGTGTTTAATTGACGAAATTCATTAGGACAACTTTTTATTCCATAATAAAGTAAATCTTCTAATATGACTATAGTATCTCTAGGTTGAACATTTTTTAAAATGCGATTAATTTCTGTTAGATATATTGGAAATGTGCCAAGGAAACGAGTTGATAGAGATTGACTAATTTTATCAAGTTGTTCTACCGTTTTTTCGAAATGTTCATCATCACGTTTATCTTGATCAGCATCTCTGAAAACATCATATGCAAAAAACATAAGTGATAATAATAACGCCAATATCGCACTTGTAGCGATACCATTAACTATCTTAAATGCTTTTGATGTTTTGAACTTATCGAACATACCGCAAGAATTAATTCAAATGCTCCCACGTCCATTGCCCGTTGACACAAGGATAGGCCTCCCTTGTACTGCATCTAAAATAGTTTCCTCCAGGATACGAAGCCCACCAATCAAGGTTTAACCATAAATGATTCCCGTCACGGCGAGTATTTAAATGGGAATTGGAATATTGCGGAAAATGATTCATTATGGCAGTTTTCATTGCAGATTCACCGATAGAAGCGATATCCACCTCTGTGAAAGCATGTCCGCCTTCCGATCCGAATCCTGTGTTAACACATGCATTTCCTCCGATAGCCAACATACACGAAGCCATTAAGATGGCATAATCATCACAATCACCGGCAAGATTACCCTCTATCGTTTCAGACGCAGAAGCAACGTATTCATGCCCATTGGGATCATTCACATATTTCCAATTAGTAAAGCAATAGTCAAAAATCTCACATATTTGACCAGCATTAAAATTTCCAGGTGATTTCCCTGCTAGACTATTAGCAAACTGCTTAGTATACGGGCACAAATAATCACATGCATCATCCAACATTTCAAGATTCATATTTCCATCTGTATACCATGCACTATGTTTTCGTTCTTTTTTTCTATCACGCGGGGGATCCGGTAGAATGATGTCATCATCTTCATAATCAATAACAGGAATAGGTGTTGGAGTTAGTTCCTCCTCTTCGCCTCCTCCAAGAACTGCATATCTCCGAAAAGCAGCTAGACTATCATGAAGAAAAGTCCCCGCTTGCAGCCCTGCTTTTCCTTCACGAAGCAATTGAGCGTTGATATGCACATTTGCATTTTCTCCTCCAACAACATATGCATACACGACATCATCTGGTCCAATCATTGAGGCATCAAATGGTGCGGTTTGGTCGCAAAGTAAGTTAACCGGCGCATTCAAAAAGTGTTGTTCAAGATATTCCTTGCCCTCCATCGTGCTGGTGACTCCTATTAGTTTGACCGTTGTTCCACTTTCCAGTACTATAGTATTGCCATCTTGGACCATTACAATCTTATAATCGCTATCCTGCTGTATCAAGATGATGAACAATATCAGCACGATTATAAAAAAGATTATGTATTTAACTTTTGAATCCATAATAAATATAAGAGTGTCTGATAAGACATCAATCTACTTATCAGACACTCTCCAAACAAATTTAATCCTTGTGATACAAGTTAGCAGATATGCCAACCATGAGGTCATTAATATATTCAAAGAATAAATTACGCATCGTGCCATTCAAAGCGATGTTAGGATCGTTATCAACATCCATTTTCAGATAATTAATAAGGTCCTCTTTTGTAACTTCATGATGTTCTCCGCTAAGTAAATCGTAGAACAAATCTATAAATGATACCACATTTTTACGAACGCCCTTTTTGTACTCGACATCACCAATTCCATCATTGCGAGTAATAATGGTGCCGGACATACGTTTGAATGTGTTACCATCTCCCAATGCAATATACGATTTTTCTTCAATATCTATTGCCTGCGCATTTCTATTGAAGATAGAATCATATCCTTCAAGACAACCTTGAGCTGCAGCAAATTTAGGATTACTTACATCGGATATTTGAATACGTACTTCATCCTGTTTTTTGCCCATCACTGCAGCGAAAACGCCATTCACTAACATTTTACGTTCTTTTTCATTTAATAATCTAAATAACTTTGAACCGTTACCTGTCAAATGAATGTAATTCGGAATCTCATCCGGTTGCAATGCTTTACATAGTTGTGCAGTTTGATACAATATTGCTGCGCAATGGAATTTAAGCAGATATTTTAATTTGGGATTCGACCATATGAGGTTGAATTGCTGTGGGAATTTCTGGAAACCATAGTTCATGAGGGAGGTCAATCCTTGCGAAGAGTTGATATCCGTATTACTGATACGAATAGTATCCTTAAAATCCGTCTTTGTCATTTCTTCTTGAATCTGTTGGCATACAGTATTGATACATTTTGCAACGATATTTGCACCTGTATTCGATTTGTACAAGTATAGATCGTTTCCTGCAAAATGGAACGAAGAAATAAACTGAGGACTACTTTGTTTGAATCCCATAATATCCGATGATCCACCACCTATATCAACTAATAATTGGTAAGCATTATCTGCTCCGACATGTCTTCTGCAGTAATAGAAAGGAGACAAGGATTCGTTAGTGTGCAATACATAATTTGATATTTCAGGATAGCGATTCGGCTGACCAATGTATGCCTGCCCATCATTCCTAAAGTAACGGAGATATTGTTCTTGCCAAATTGTTTCTGTATAATCGCGCAATTCGTCTTTGAAAGCCAAAGGATACGTCCAGATTATCTTACATTGTCTGAGACTATAACCATTATATAGCATATGACTGCGGATTAAAAACAATAATTCAGACACGAATAAAGTCAACGCTTCTTTTTCTCCGTGAGTTGTTTCTAAACCGGTTTGTAAATCAACAAACCATTTGAAATCACCTCTTGGCGCATCAAATTTTCGTTTACCGATTTCATAATATGCAAACGGGATAGTGCTATGAACTAACGGCTTATTCTGGTTTAATGCAAGATTACTAGTTTCGTTAGAGCCATTATAACGCAATGGACTTATCAATGTTGGAATAGGGAATGTAAATGCCTTATGCAAATTCTCCGGCTTGTTTTCCATAATGTGAGTCGGAATAAATTCGCATAATTGCGTAGATACGTTATTGAGCCAGAGTGATTTAATTTCTTCATCACTTTTAGCCTGTTTTGCGCTTGCATCGGATGGACGAAGACATAGGTCATGCGTATATCTTTCATCAAGGATAAAGGGTGTGGCGGCAGGTTCGTGCATGAAGCGCAACTCTGCTTTATTATGACCATCTACCATATTTAGTTCAGAGATAGGGCCGTTCCCATGACGATATGCGATGTAGGTATTTGACGTTCCTAAATCGATGGCAATTTTGGTTTCTTCTCCACCCTGTCCCACTTGAGCCGCCTCTGTTGTCGGCAATATAGGAATAATAAGCGATGTTCCAGATATACGTTCTTCTTTCGATATGTCCTCATCGGCAATGGAGAATTCTACAAAATCAATACCTTGATTTACATTAGAACTTTCAATATTGTAGTAGATTGTATTCTTGTTTATATTTCTACTTGGGTTATATTCCGATGTGTAGTTTCTTGCGCACCCGGAATGTGCATCAAATGTATACTCCGTAATTCTGTCGTTCGCATCAAAATAGAAGAATTTCATATTCAAACTTTCGTCTGAAACTTTTCCCTTCAATTGATTATAGAATAGTACTTTGTAGATATTTATTTCGTCAAGTGACTTGACAAACGGATAAATACCGAAAGCAAAATTATCTAATTCTGCGGGCTCATAAACTCGACCTTTGATACGCAGTTTATCATCGTATTTTTCCGGCCAATATTCACGACGAACTGCAACTTGCGTCCTTTGATCGTCGCCTATAACGATATCAATCTTCAAAGAGACAGTATAATGACCATCACTATATTTACGAATGGAAATACGATCTCTTGCATTTTCCGGTTTTAATAAATCAGGGATGTATTTCAGTGCAGAACTCTTAATTGGAACTAAACACCTACGATATTTCTTCTTATTACTATCGTCTTCGTATTCAATTCCGACATAGTCAGAATTAATGTCATACGGCAGAACAAACAACGCATCCGACAAGAAATCATTTACGCCCACCCAAGGACATGAATGATCGGTACCATCCGGGAATTTGCGATCTGCAACAGGCACTTCGTATAATGCTTTATCAATGGCGAAATTTACCGGCTCTTCTTGGCGGAAGAAAAGCATATATTTCATATAAGAGCGATCAAACTCACTCGACCGTAGATAGAGTATAGAATTGTCAGGCGTTTTAATGCGCGGAAGAGGTTCGTCCGTGAAATTATACTGAGGATACTGCTCAAAGAAATTCTTGCTTTTCAATTCATTTTCTCTATCTTTAACCGTTGCTTGTACAACAGCAAACAGGTTCTTAAAGATATTACCCAACCCGCCTTGACGTTGATCTGGATTTAAGAGAATGTACATGAAATCTTGGAATTCCCTGCTACGTTGGTCTAACATACGCCAATCTTGTGGGTTGGCAGTTAGTAGTTTGTTTGTACGTCCATTCTTTTCATAAGTAAGACCTATACCCGTCAAATCACAATCTGCTGTACTGAAAAAGCCCGTGAATGGAGAGGTGGAACCAAAGGTGCGCCCTTGTTGATCCTTGAAAAGATATAAATCAGTAAAATAAAATTTAAAATTCGCATTATTCGCTGCTGCAATAACTTTCAAATATTGCAGACGGAATAAGTCCAAAGTTTCGATATATTGACGAACATTATCGTGTGCCTCAAGGAAAGCACTCCATTTGTTAACGTTGCCCAATCTGCCAGATACTAATTCAGACCTTTCAACTTTTATGCCTTTTTCTAATAAGTCAAGTTGGTCAAATCTAAAAAACAACTCAAACATATCCAAGCAATGAGACATTGCTTTGATGTAATCATTAGATATGTTGCGCGTATCTAATTCATGCATCGCTAACTCCTCAAAGGCAAGATCTGTAAGATGCATGCGGGCATACGGGGAGGGGATAGAAGTTATTCGCCTTTCCGCATCTTTATTAGGTTGCGGCATATTGCGAGGATCGCTAAAGAAGGAACCGCCATATGGATTATTATTGTCGGTCTCGTTCTGTTGAGCAAATTCTACAAAATCTTTGCTGTCATTTTGTGTATATTGTTCGGGTTTTAAACCGAAAAGTATTTTTTTCATTATTGTGCCTCCTATTTAAATATTAAAACTCTTATCAAGCACTTTATCCAAAGCATTAGAGATATAATACAAGACTACCGGAAGAATTTGGTTGCCACCAATGTTCCTTCTGAATTGCTCCGGCAGTTCGCGATATGCCTCTTGTAACGCGTCAAGAACATCAGCAGAAACAGCTTCATCGTAAGCTTTTCCAAATAGGGGTTTATGATGCTCCCATTTAGAAAGTCCCATTCCAGGAACTTCTTCTTCAGCAAAGAATGCTTTTGCTAATTGATCTGCTTCCACGTTTGAATTATCGTCAAAAACATGCAGCGTTCGTCCTAATGTGGAGGTGCGATCGTTGCCCTTTGCCAATTCGTCCAACCACTGATTAAACGCTTTGATTAAGAAATTAAGACCATTTGCATCAGAGAATGAAAGTTGGCCATCTGTAGTGATGGAAGATAACTTGGGCTCGTCAAAATGAATATCTTTGACAAAATCCCATGTTTTTCTTTGATCCTTAATTGCCTTGGGCATGATCTCCGGATGAATGAAAACTTGCTCCATCATCTTGAATTTGACGATGGCCCGTTTCAATTCCTTATTGATAATTCCGGAATTGTTGCTAACCGCATTGTTCGCATCTTGGAATCCCCAGATTGGACGTTTATAAGTAGCTTTCTTTTTATCTCGTCTTTTTTGATTTGTGAAATCAACGATGGCCATAGCAGCCATAAGTTCGCAAATACTAGCAGGGTTATCTTGATTGGGACCACCTAACGATTTATTATAAACAGGTTGTAAATCATCTCCGACATAGTACATGTAATCCAAATCTCTCATTTGTTTGTCGTAATACATCAGCGCCGCTCTTGTCTTAACATCAAAGATATCTGATTGAACATCGTACTTATCTTTTAGTTCAGGCGTGTCATTCACTTTCTTGGATTCATCAATCTTGAAGTAGGGCAACATTGCGACTGCTCCAATTAAAGGAATATTTGTTGTTCCATTATTCAACAACTTGTTTACGATTAGTGGAATACCAGCTGCACCGGTTCCTCCAAATAAAGATCCAAGAACAATAACTCCATCATCAGAAGAGGCATTCATTACTCTTTGGAAATTGGGATGAGACAGTGACATGCTATTCATTACAACAGAACCAATATTCGGACACCCGACAAAACCATCGTGAAGCGGCATCTCGAGTTCGCTTTCCGTAAAGAGCAACTCGCGTTCTGCCGTTAGAGATTTTATGGCTTCATCGTACGGGTCCTTTTCTCCTTGTGTAGAAGGACAGCCAATAACATTCTTCAAATCACCGATGTTACCTCCTGAAACATCAAGGGTAATGGGCTCTGCGATATCTACATGACAAAAAGACGGAAGATTGGGTTTTATTGTATCATATAAAGCATGTACACCCGGTTTTGATGGGTCGCGATATGCTTTAATTAAATCTTTACATTTTGTTAATGCAGCGCTTTTGGCATCGTTATCCACAATTACAGGAATGACTAATTTGGCATTAATGTCAACACCAGCTGCAAGTGCCATAGTGAATGAGCGTAAGATACGTTCTCCACTACCGCCAATCGCTATTACATATAGATTATTCATATTGGTAATTATTTTCTAGAAAACAATATATTAAATAAATGTTGATGGTTGTCTTTGGATAAACCTTTGAAGATCAATGACCATACCTCGTACATGATTGTATAGTACAATATATCAACCAAACAGAATTTAAGCAAATTCAAATCCCAAATTTTCTTTATCGGAAACTTAGGAGTAATGCAATTTGGAATAACAAAGAAGTTAAAAGCCAATAGCAGAACTATGCCTAATCCAAATACAATTAGATAATTTGTTGCAGTGGCATTCTTAAGTTTTTGTGCAACTCCGAAATAATAACAAAGTACACCTACCAAACTGATAAGTAACATAAAAATCAAAGCCCAGTCCTTTCCATCGTAATGAAGGGGAGCACCGGCATTGTAAAAGCCGCTAAATGTAGCACTTGTTTTGGTCAAAACCCAATCAAATATAGGTTTTGAAATTGAATGGATAATGTTTGCCATAATAATAAATATTTAAAGATTAATTATTCCTTTAATAAATCAAAACTAATCTCACCAACTATTTCCTCCTTAACTATATTCGGATAAACTGACATTAATGATTCCATGATTTTATCAAATGCCCATGTTTTCCCTTCCAAATCCTGAATGTCTTCGCAAGGTAATACATCATTCTCAATACTGCTACCTTTCCAATCATCCCGTTTGGCTATTAGCGATATGCTCACATTCTCTTGCCATTCTATATCACAATAAGGGATGAATTGAATCTCTATTTCGCTATCAGAGATTCTTTTTATATGATTGACAGCATGGGACTCACTACGAGGTTCCCAATTCGAATTTAAGAATGCTCGTCCTTTGATCGGAGTAAATGAGATATTAATTTCTGTCTTCTGTTCCTCCCAATCTGCTTTAGGAAGGTATGAAAGAGCAAGTTCGTCAAGCCCTTCCGGATCAATGTACCAATATTGATTATCAATTGCAGTCATAGATTGCGTTGTGTAATCACTATCATCTAGAGTAAAGGTAGCCCATAACTTATCGGACTTAGGTAAAACATTCGCTCCAAGAAGAGATTTTAAGTTATCTTGAGAACCAAAAGCCAAAATATAATAGGGACGCCCATGCATAACTTCTCTCTTAAATGCACATGGCTTCATATTATTTGTATAGTTGTAATAATACTTTCCATTGAAATCAGATGTATATTGAACAAGCAACAATTGGATATTGCTTTTCTTCAATTTCAAAAGTTCGTCTTCAACAAGCGTTTGTAACTTAGGTAATGCACTCTTTATAGCTTCCGGGTTATTTCTCATTTGCCCGGTACTCATGCTAAACACCATGTCTGACACGAACATAGTAACAGTAGAGTCATTCGCTTTTTCGCCTACTTCGCGGATATAGTCTTGCAACGGAGTGTCGCCACCTGCAAAAATGGATCCGTCCTTAATTCCTTTATTGTATAAATCAGAAGTAGAGCAGCCTTTCTTGGAGCCACATTGCCATTGAGTCGGGAAATCCTCGTTGTTTAACTTTGAAACTAATTTCCCAACGACACTCTCAAAAGTCATATTGGGATATTCCCCATTTTTGTCGCTAGCGACATAGCCTTTCATGCTCATAGAGTTTTCAAGCGTAATAAGTACTCGTGGTCTTAATGATGCGGTATTGGAATCCTCTTTAAGACACTTCATTTCTAATTTTTTACCATGATCCGGGTCACAGCTTGTAAATGTAAATGCGACACATCCGAAAATCAAGACCATCGCAACATTAACAAATAATTGTTTTGTTTTCATATATCTAAAATTTAATTATTGTTGTGCTTTGACAAATATTTTATCGGTTGGTTTCTGACCATCAACGGCATATACCAAACAATTCATAATTTCTAGTATATCACCGGAATCATAGCCTGCATCTATTTGTTCTACGCGCAAATCCATATTATTGCCGATAGAGTCAAACAAATGCGGACAAATAACCTTAATCTGCATTTCAGCATACAATGATTCCAATTGTTGGCGTGCCTGTACAAATTGAGACACATCGGATGCATTTACATCATTCATCAGTTTCTCTAAACCGATAAGTGATTCATTGTAAATCTGGAGCGCGCCGATGTATTTGGAGAGGTAATTCAAAACAAAATACAAACGTACTTGTTTTGCCAACTCATCTCCCTTCAATGTTGCCAAATGGGCAATACCATTACCGGTGAACGTCATCTGCTTCTTTGCTGCCATCTCGACTTCTACTTGGAATTTCTCCATGTCTATCTCAGCCAATCCTGTTTTAAAGCGATGGGTGGCTTTGAAAAGATGATACGGATCTTCCAATCCCTTTTTGGATAACTTAATCACTCCTTCGCTGATGCTATGCTCTATATCAAATAGTTTCTTTATTTGATTGCTATATGCTTCGGCATAGGGTACAAATGTTATTTTTTCTGCGTACTGACGCTGGGACTCTTGCAGATACTCAATTTGACTATTTGCATTGGAAAGATCCTTTTGCGTGTCTTCCAAAGTGTTCTTTGTTGATGTTAACTCTTTTTTGGTTGTGCGCAGATCTTCATTTGCTGTGTTTAATTTCTCGTTTAGACCATCTATTTCTTTCTTCTTTTCTGCTATTACTTCGTCTCGAATGGTTTTTACTTTTTCTTTTTCTGCTTTCAGTTCGTCTTTGATATTATTGATATCTTTATCTTTCTTATCAAGTTGTTTTTGGTAATCATTTTTGACGCCTGCAATCTCATTGTCTTTTTTTGCTAACTTTTCCTGCTCTGCTTTTTGAATACTCTCTTTTTCTTTATCCCATGCTTTTTGAGCTTCATTTAATGTTTTTTGGGCATCAACTTTTATATCCTCAATGGCCTTGTTATGTAAAGCCTTTTCAGATTTTAGGGTCTCTATGATGCCTTTTAAGCGTTTGATTTCTTTATTATCACTGCCGATGTCTGTAATATCAATATCGTCATTGTTGCCATTATTGGAGTTTTCGTCATCGATAGGATTACCAATTTGATTATCATTCTCACCAGAATGCTCAATTGGTTTAGGATCTTTCTCTTTTTTCTTTTTGAGCCAGAAGAATAGCACTATGCCTCCGGCAATCAATAACACAATCACACATATCCCGCCTATTGTCCACCACATCCATTTAGGAGAGAATAACGTTTGGATTAGAGTAGGTTGGGGGGAGTAACTCTTATTCTCTTTTATAAATAAAGGCAAACTACAGAGTAATGTGTCACAGCTCTCCTGCTGAATATACCGAATAGCAACTATAGGAGAATCAATAGTGTCCCAATGGACTACGTTTATGTTTTTTAAACAAAATACAAACGTGTCACGTTTTAACCCTAATTGAAATAACGAAGTGTCTTCCAATATGATTCCGATACTATCTTTATTGTTAAGGATTGTATCCGCAATCAGTATCAGTTGACGTTTCTCGCTAATAATGCTATCCGAGTCGGCTGCATAACTGATATCCTTTTGATAAATCGCATGAAAAAATGCAGAATCAGTTTTTGCAATGGTGTCAGTTTCCTCAGCATGTGCTATGCGGGGTAACACAAGGCTGCAAAATATTGTTACATAAAATAACTTTTTCATATTTAGAATCGATTATTGTTAGTTTTAATAGATGTTGAAGCCTCTTTAATAACGTGTTGTTGCTCTTTAATCTCTTCCTGTGATGAAATAGCAGCAAACATGTAGGATTCATTATTCTCATCGGCAATTTCAGTCTTTACGCCAGAGCCGAAACGAAGTCGAGAGAACGGATAGTTCTTCGGTGTCATGTCTTCCACTCCACTGGCAGTTGTAATCTCGTATTCGAAATTGAATCGTTCATCCAAAGTGATACCAATGTTGGTAACATCGCTATCCGGCTTTACTTTGTCCAAAATGTTCATCTTGTGCTTCTGCTCTTTAGAATTGCGGAAATCTTCCAAAATCTTTTCATGGTTAGCACCCTGCATCTGTACAAAGACTACTTGTTGGAGAAGATTTGCAGAATATGGCTCAGTTTTTTTAGTAATAAGACCATTCTTAAATTTATCTCCAGCTTGAATCATTGGAACAAAGATTTCTTTCCCTTCCTTGTAGTCAATGTATCCGAATGCTGTCGTAATGATATTATGCTCAATGGTTATGTGTTGACTAAAATTAGCGTACCAACAAGCACCGGATGCCACTGCAGTCTTCACAGCATTAGCATCCAAAATACCATCTTTCATTAAACCATCCCACACCGAAGGTTTGTTTCCTTGTGGCAATGCTTTAATAACAGTATCCGTTACATAGGGGAACAAAGTGCTTCGGCCACCAAAGATGATTTCGATAGGTAGTGTTTGATATTCTGAGGTCATGGACGCAAATAACTCTTGTACCGAATCGGCAATTTTGGCATACACAAATTCTTTTAGAATCTTACTCTTTTGACAAAGTTGCACGGGATTCATCCACGTTTTATTGTCTGTTTCTGTAAATTCTACATTCTCTTCCGGCCATCCCATGTCTTTTGAATAAGACAATATGTGATTATGGAAACTTTCCGGAGTGTCAAGAATGCCGGGCTGATTATTGTTTTTCGCAATGATAGCTAATTTAAGCTCACGAGCCAATTTAATCAGCAATTGTTTATGCGCAGCCATATGTCGTTTAATATCTTTCTCTGTAGCATACAAGGCCTTAATTACAGATAGGTTGTATATCTGTCGTATAATAGCATAATCAATATCATCACCACCAACGCAATAACCAATCTTACCTACAGTTTTTAGCACAATATCTGTAATATTATTATGCTTATCCTTGGTTATATTAGTTAGCTTAAATGCTGTGGCATTAATAGTAGCTCCACCCATGTCGAAAACCATAATCAATTTATTCGCTTTTTCATCTAAGTGATGCCAGTTGCGGTGGCAATATTCCATCAGGATGCCTTCAGATTCGTAAAGATAATGCACCTCTTTGAATTGTCCGAGGGCCTTAACGGTATCGACCATTTCTTGAATCTTCGGTAGGGTATAATTATTCGGAACCGCAACAATAGCTTTCTTCGGGGCGAAACTACCATTGTCAAAATACTGATTCTGGATATCTATCGGATTCGGCTGATGGGGTATCTCTCCATTGAATTTCTTTGGATTCTGTTGCAGATCCATGATGTAACGTTGGGCATGTGCATACAATCCCTTAACCAATAATTGCGCAAGAAGTTTACCGCCAATCTGTAATTCTTTTCCTTCTTTATTAATAATGGATTGTGTATTGGTATATCCCAATAGTTTTTTTATGGATTGGAAACTATTTTTGGTTATTAATCGGGCAGCATACCAACCGAAGATGAAATCTATACGCTCCTTTTGGTCTGTACCTTCTTCCCAACTGCGAACCTCTGTAATTTCTTCTCTTGGCTGTAATAGTCTAAATGCTTTCGCGTTGTCTGAAATTATAATCTTCGAAGGATAAACAGGCTCGTACACTTCTTTGCCCGTATAACTAACCAATTCATGAACGACATGTATATTATCCGGATTGTCAATATTTCCACCAGTAATGAAAGCTGCACATGCTCCGGACGTTCCGGGATCGAATGCAATCCAACTATCTCGTAAGTTGAAAGTCGGGCGCGCAATAAATTCGTATATCTTTATCGGATGAGTCGGCCATATTTCGTTTTCGACAAGAACAGTATCTAATTTCTTTGCCGATAAAGTGGCCGTGTCTTTTCGGTGAACCATGATGGCACGAAAATCGATCTGTGTTTTTAAGATATGATCTTCTTTCCAGAATTCATCATCAATATTCTTTAATTCGGGGTGTTTCTCTGTATCCAGATATGCCATAATAGGAACAGTAAACTCACCTTTTTCATTGGTTTCAACTAAGTACCAATGATCTTCACCACTTCTACTGACTTGATAGGGAATAGCATTATTATCCTTACCAATTGGACGGAATGTGAAGTTGTCATCAAAATCAATATCCATCACCTTGAATTCCAAACGTGCACGATATGTGTCCTTTGCAAATGTACGTTGGGTGGTGCGCAGTACACCTTTTACTTCAAGTTTAACCTGTGTCTTCTGTGCCTCGGGATCCATGTACCAGCAATCATATTCTTTTACTTTCATGTTGCTGACATCCATATAACGTTCCCTAGAAACGGGAACAAAACGCAAATCTTCTATCTCTGCCTTAATTCTCCGGCCACGTCTTCTATAAATATAGTACAAAGGTGTAAAGATGCTTGATGCGACAACTATTAATAACAAAATTTTGGCCCATCCCGGAATTTTTTCCGGTTCGGGGACAAAATCATTTTTCTGCATAATATAGGAACATGACGCACTAAAGTTCATCGGCAGAAGCGGTGTCCCATCACTTTTTAATATTGTGGAAGAAAAATGATATTGTGTTGCAACTTGATCTGCGGGTTGTAAGTCCCCTAAATTTATCTTATTCTTGTTTTTAAACTCGTAGATGCGTAAATCTCCTTCTCGTCTATCCTCTACGTCTTCCCCTAAGGTATATTTAATAGAAACGTTTTCTCCTTTAGATTGAATATCAGCCCATACATCCGTTATCATCAAATTATCCGGGTGATTGAAGACTATAGTAGTATTTGTACTGCTGTAGTTGCTTCCATGCAGTTTCTCCTGACTATACTGCGGAGATGATTGAATAGAGATACCTACACCTTCCAAACTCTTTACGCCTAATTTAAAAAAGTTAACTTTGGGCTCATTGTTAACATTTGCAGCTGTATTTTCTATACCAGCAGCATAGCGAGTAGTATGCCCTTTTGCAAAATCGTTTTCATAGAAATACGATTCCCATCGTTTAACATCGCAATCAAAGGCAGAAATGTAGTTTTGTTGATTCCGCAACATAGGTTCTACCTGCTGCGCATGAACTGTGTGAATTGCACCTTGTGCGGTGAAATTTGAAACAATAAGAAAAAAATAATTCTCCGAAGGAATCTTTGCGTCTAATTTGTAAAGTATAAGGGGATACAAATATTCATTCAATCCTAAATGGCAATCTACAAGATTATTGCTTTTCCAAGTGCCATTTGTTAGAGGTCGCAGGTATTTGTCTAAAAATTCAGACAAGCCAACATTCGAGGATTGGAAATCTTTTACTGGATGAAATAATTTACCCGTAATAATGTTTGTTATATCATTAGGATTGTACTTTTGAGCTTTACTACTCTCCCATAAATCCATATAATCGTCATATGAAATTCCTGATGCCAAAATACTAATTTGATCGCAACGCTCATCAAAATGAGGGGCAAATTCATCTGCGTTACATTGCGTTGATAAGGGAGTATTTTGAACAAATAATTCTTTTATATCTTTGTAAAGAAGTGGAGTATTTGGATGTCTTTGTATTACTCCTTGGTCAACCACTATTACGTAGTGGCGTCTGTAGTAATCTGACTGAGCAAACCCCTGCGGTATTGATAATAACACAAGAGACAAACTCATCCATACGATGTGGAGATAATGTTTCATATTAAAAATAAAAGAGATTGTTTGTTGTTTATGATTTTATTTATATTCTTCAAAGGCGCCATTAAGTCCTTCTAATACACCTTCGAACAAACCTTTGTATTCGTTCAATTCCTTAATAAATCCGCCCACGCCATCCTCTACGGCATGTTTTGCAAAGATCACTTGACAGCGTCCTTTATTCCGACCAATAATATTTTGTTCGGCTGAGGTGTATTCAGTCTCATACTGAGAGATTGCTTGGCAAATCTCATCATATTGAATCAGTGATTGATCCCATTGCTCCGCAGTAAATGTTGTCTTGTTTTGCTCTAAATACTGCGTAAACTCTTGTAGATCGTTAAGAGCTTGCTCCTTAGGATCGCATGCTGTAAAGAATAGCATGGTAACTAATAATGTGCCAATGGCAAAGATTTGTTTTGTTTTCATATTATGTGTATTTTTATTAGGAATCTTTTATGATTTCTAGTTATCTTAATTTATTATTGTGAATCTCAATGAGAAATTCCTCTCCATTAAGATATGCTTTCATGACTTCATTCTCTTGCACCCACATTAACTTATCGTACATGGCAGGGATAAAGATCTTAAAATTGTTCCATTTAACCAACCCGAATTTGCCATCTTTCACAAAGAAACGCATTTTGCCTTTGGTCTGGATATAGTCTGCAAATGAAGAAGTTGATATACTTTTTTTATACCACGTGATAATTAACATTAAAAATAGCGGAACAAATACAACCAGCCAGAGGATGAGACTTGCAGGACCACATATATTTTCCGCTTCCCGATCTGAAAAACCTAAAAATACATAAACGACCAATGCTACAATTCCTGCAGATAATGCAAATCCGCAATATATTGTTAAAAACACGAACAACGCTAATAGCCATTTCCTACCAACCGCTCGTTTATTATACACACTTGTACTTTTAAACCCATATTCAGGAAAGCGTGATAATATGGAAGTATTCGTTTGTTCCATGATTATAGCTGTTTATATATATTCCAAATCCAATTAGTAATAATTATCAAAGCAACTATCGTAATTGTTTTCCATGACCATTTGCTTTTCATTACTCCTTGTAAGCTATTTGTACCTCTATAGCAGTCAACAAACAACCACATAGGAGCAATGAATGCAAATAAGATAAGTAATACTGATAAAGGATTTGTACATACAGCTTCTATTATGTTACCATGCATTATTGCGAATAGTGCTCTTTGCCCTCCACACCCTGGGCAAGGGATTCCTGTTAATAATTTGAAAGGACAATATAGCGGAATTCCAATGTGATGCATTGCAAGGATGAATAGAAGCATAAATACCTCTATAGCAATCAGTTTATATAGAGGCATAAATCGTTTCATCAGAACAAGGAAATACCTTGCAACATTAGAGTCTCACTCAGTTTCTTAAAATTGTATGCCTGAGTACGCTCCTGCGCATTTACCATATCGATGATCCACCATACATAGACACCACCGCAAGTGAGCAACTTAAGAACACCCATACCGGCATCACCTAAAATGAATCGGTCAATACCTAATGTGCCTAATAAGATGGAAAGAATAAGCACCGTATTCGGATCCTTGTATTCAACACTTTGTAAATAAATTAATTTACTCTCATCAACCTTTGCTAACGCATCTTTAATGAGCGGCAATTTGTTAGCCGGTAACATCTTGGCATTCTGCGCAAGATACATGTCGATTTTACTTTGTTCCATATTAGATTGCTTGTTT
>AUXO018153746.1_pt1 | contig 17788 bp, 7 predicted proteins | sample 768731 | NCBI WGS metagenome assembly AUXO01 (sample SAMN02715735, study PRJNA202380) | gut metagenome | biome: sheep rumen | host: Ovis aries | place: New Zealand: Palmerston North
AAAAGTCTGGAAAGTGGTCATCTTTAAATATAATTTAGCAGTGACCAGTTTCAAGAGTTTTATTTTGACAAATATTAAAATAATGTCATTTTAATAAAATAGATTAGCTAAAGCAACTAATTATTCTATGAAATCTGAATTTATAGTACCTGAAAAAGAAGGATTTATTTTTTCGCATTGGTCGGCAGTTTCTCCAGATAGTGGAAAAGAACAAATACCTTTTGATTTTGATGCTAATGTCATTTTAAAAGATGCCACTTTATATGCAGTATTTATTCCTAAAGTAACAATAACATTTAAATCAGAAGGAACCATTTGTGGAACTGAAGAACTTATGACTGGTGGAAAAGCTTATGACCCATTAAGTAATAATATTGTATCAGGAGTAGGTAAATCTGGCAAGGAATATTATAGAGAGAGTTAATATGAAATTTTTGGTTGCAGAATTAATATTTCATGATAATACTTGGGAAGCAGTTGGCCTTTATGACAGTTTATTAGATGCTAAACAAGCAGTATTTGATTTATGTCATAAAGAAGATAAAGATGATATGTGTACGCATACATTTGAAGTAAGAGATAAAGATTGTTATGAGAGATTAAAATATATTCAAAATAAACCTGAGTGGAGGGAGGGTGATCTTACAACAAAAGTTTATGATAATGTTATTTGGTAGAGATAAAATGAATTATATTATTCACAAAAAAGATTCTCCATACTATGTTAGAGATATGAAAAAAATTATAGACGCAAATTTTGATATAGTAAGATGGGAAACTACTTTCACAGATGTAAAAAAATTAATTACACTTAAAATTAAAAATAGAAAAGATGCTCTTAATAAAATTAAAATTTTAAAAGAAACATTTCCTCTAGGCATCGGATTTGAGATAGAACGAGATGATAGAAAAAAATGAACTAATCCATATTCCACTTTGGAGAGATGGAGTCTTTCTTATTTTGGAGGTTTAAATAACATATTTATGTCTATCTATTACCTTTTTATAGATTAAAGTTATAATATAATAAAAATTCAAGAAAAGTTCAACTAAATTTTTTATGAAAAGTAAAACTATTCACATAATAAATTTAAATGGCTATTTAGAAAAAAATCAATTTGCGCAAGACTTATTAAAACATAATATGGAAATGGAGCCAAATTTGGAGTTTAAGATTTGGACTGAAAAAGATCCAGAGATTCAAGAAGGTTTGGCGTCATATACTGGTCCAGCAGATATTGAAAACTATCCAGCTTATATGCCAGGAGTATATTTACCGATTTATATTTTATATAAATTTGGTGGTATTTATTGCGAAATGGATTATGAGTTTTTGCAAAAAGATTATTTCTATGAATTATATAAAGAAAATAATAGTCCTATAATTTCTAGTGCTAGATTTCGCATACAAATGTTTTGTAATAATGGAGTAATAAACTATTTTCCTTATAGTAAAGCTAAAATTTTAGAAGTAATTTTACAGCTATTGAATTATAATCAACAACCATTATATAATCCTTGCCCTAATAATGATGCTTTTGCAGTAACATTTGAGAGAGCTAAAAAATTAAATTTTCTTTCGGAAGAAGAAATTCAATCTATAATAAATGAATCTAAGAATAAATTTGGTTGGATGGAAAATAAATCTAAAATTAGGCATTACCGTACAGACTTGATTGGGAAATCAGATAAGATTCTTATTTGTAAAATGTCAACATACTTAAAATTTAGAAAAACAAGATTAAATGAGCTTCTTTTTGAAAAAGATGGAATTACTTTTATTTTATATAATGATGAAAATTATATAAATATTTGTTTTGACAGTAGTTTATATCCTAAAAGATATGATTGGTATCATGTTGAGGACTATTGTTTTGATGATGTAAAAGCTTTATATAAAGCATATAAAACTTATTTTGATAAACCTATTATTTTTTTAGATGACCTAAAAAAGCTTTTGGACGACTAATTAAATTATGAAAAGTAGATATGATTATATGGATGAAAGTGAAGTAATTGATGAAGAGACTGGAGAAAGCTATCCAGACCCACTCTCAATTGATTATAATGAAGGAAAACTTACAATTCTTCCTATAAATGCAGATGTCTCCAAATATGATTTGGAGAAGTTTTGGCTTTTTATGTATAATCAATATAAAACTTTTGAATATGATGATATTCTTTTAAATGAAAATAATGTCCCTTATGTAAATTGTCTTTCTCCAGGAGATAAAATTTATTTACCTAGAGGTGGAGATGTCACTGGATTTATAAAAGAAGCCGCAAATCGAAAATAGTTAAGACCTTTAAAATTTTACTAATTTATTTATGAAAAAGTTTCAGCCTAATAGTAAACTATATAGTGGGTTTTATGATGGTTATACATCATCAGATGAATTTATTGCTAAAAAAAGAGTTTATACAACTAATGAAATTCCTCCAGTAAGTATTTATAAAAACCTTCATTCTATGCTTCAAAATGATTTTTGGAAATGGTTTGTAGGCGATACTGAAATTTTTTATGATGAAAAATATAATTTAGACACAGATGGTGGAGAAATCTTTGGAAAAGATGGTGAAATTAAGATTATGTCCACTGCAAAATATACAAATGGAATAAGATCTTTAAATTATGGTCCTATTCCTAGATTAGTTTGGAATAAAAATTGGAAAGCTGATTATGAAACTTATATTAGTCAAGTAGAGAATGGCGAAATATTTGATGAAGGAAAAACAGCTGAAGATTTTAAATATATCATTGATAATTCTCAAACAAACTATAATCGTTTTGAAGTAACTGGTGTATTAGAACCTGAAAAAGATTTAATGCTCCATGAAGGTTATAGATATTTAAGTTGTATTTATCCTGACCATCCAGACTATTTGAATATTCTTACAAAAAACGAGTTTGATGATAAAATTGATGACTCAGCTTGTCTTATTGACTATAAGATTGATATTCACTTTATGGATTGGCTTCCTCAATATTTCAAATATAATGATAATGTAAATAAACAAATAGCACAAGAAGATGAGGCTGCAAAATTAAAAATTAGAAATCTTAAAAATTACTCATTTAATAGAAAATTCTTTGGAGCTAAAGAAGGATATAAGATGTTTGCTGCGTCAGTTTTTCAGCATGCTTCTATTTATTCAGCTTCTCAGTATATTCCACTAGAAGGTGGAAACATTGGTTCAGAAACTCCTAAAAGTGTTGATATTACTTGGTATAAAGAATTTTTTGATCAACCAGAAGAATTTACAAATAGTGCTATTGATAAAGGACATTATTTATATAAGAAACTTTTTAGAAATATTGACTGGCAAAACTCTTCATATGACTTCATAAATAGATATAAAGAGCCAGCATCTTTTTATGGAACAGCATATCCAACTCCTAATTCTCGTTTTGTATTATATGAATATCCTAATGAAAGAATTATTGATGCAATAGATAAACAAGAAGGAAGATCTATTGATGACCTTTATGGCACAATTAGAAAAGACTTTAAAGAAGGACAAAAAATTAAAGTAAATGGTCAAAAAGATGGTTGGGAAGAAGACTCATATAATGAGGGACATATTTCATATATTGTAAGTGATAATTTTTATAAAATTATTGCAAAATTAAATTATACAGATGATACACTTGTAAGTTCACAGACAGAGGAGCATCTTATTAATAATGCAATAACTGTCGTAGGTATTGATACTCCTCTTCAACCATTATATAAGAATTTCGATGCATATCCATCTAATGGAAAAATTTTACAATTAATCTCAGATCATGACAATAATCCATCTTTAATTGAGCATGATAAAGATTTATCTTTAGAAGATAAATGGGCTATTCATAAAAGTGATACAGATGTAATGCTCCCATATTTTCAGTCACTTGAGATGGAGCAGCCTTTTTATAATTCAACAATTACTCTTGAAAGTATTTATAATAATATATCTGAAGAATTATCAAGATTTAATGAAATTCCTGAAATCAGGAATATAAAAGTTGCATTAGACCCACATCAGAATGGATGTATATTTATTGCACCTCAACAGCAATTATCTGAGTTTGAGGAATCATTGAATGTAAGCTTAGACACAAATGAATGGTTCTCAGAAGGATTAGACTATCCAACTTCATATATAAATTATGGCTATACAAATATCTCAGATAAAGCAATTTTAAAAGAAGGAGATTATTTAGTATCAAGTGATAAAAAATATATTTCAACTGTTTTAGGACTTTCTAATGCTTATTTGCAGTTTAGCCTTACTGAGAATGTTAAACATGATTATAATTATATAAATAGAAAAGTAGAAGAAATAAATAATGAAGAATTCGCAAAGTATGGTTTAGTTTTATCTTTGAGTAAAAATAATCCAGAAGCACACGGTAAAAAAGTAATTGTTTTTGGTAAACCTACTTTTGAGCAAGTAACCCCAGTTGAAGAAGACTCATTAGATTATTCTACTAAAAGTGTTTATTTAGATGTTAAAGCTATTCCTACTACAAAAAGCCATGCTCAAATGAATTTAATCTATGGAAATAGATTTACAGAAGTTGCAACTAGAAAGTATGATGCTCTTACAAACTTATATGATAATGAATTTGACAGTATCGAGAATGACTATATTAAAAATATTTTTAATGACCTTAAATTACTAAAGCTTAATGAAAATAATTTAAGTCTTAAAATTGAAAATACTAAAGTTGCCACATTAAATAGATCACTTTGTTATAATATTGCCTCTATTCAAGATTTTATTGACTCAGCTGATAAGCTTTTAGATGATCTAGGTGATAGACCAATATTAAAGTCTAAAGCTCTAGAAGCTTATAATCCTTTAGCATCAGATTTATTTATTAAAGTAAGAGACTTTATTACAGATTATAGAAATACTTATATTAAAGAACTTACAGATTGTAATAATAATACTCATAATGGTTTTATAAATGCTGTAGAAACATATAATGCAAATACGCTAGACATTAAAGAGGCTTATGACGCAGATATTCTTGCTTTAAATAATTCTCATTCTGAAAAAATTGAATCTATTGAAGAATTTTATGGTAATAAAATTATTGAACTCACAGCAAGTAATGAAGAAGACACTGCAACTTTAACTTCAACTTATACAGCAAATATTGCGGCATTAGATGAATCTCATGAAAATAATGTATCAGAATTAAATGCAAAACATATAGATGACCTTAACTATTTAAATGAAGTATATAATCAGAAACACTCAAAAATAACAGATGACCATAATGTTTTGCTTAATGAATTAACTTCTAAACATGAATTAGATGTAGATGCTATAAATAATGATTATAATTCTAAAGTTGATGCTTTAACAACAAAATATAACAATAATTTACAAAACTTGACATCTGAATATAATGAAGCTTCTCAGTTAATGGATGCAAATCATGCTGCTTCTATTGGAGAAGTTGAAAATACATGCAATAGAGAAGTTCAGGTATTAACAGATAAATATGATGAAGATATTCTTAATTTGACTACAGAATATAATAATTCTATCCAAGAATTGACATCAAATCATGAGAATGCATTGCATGAATTAGATACAACTTTTGAAAATCAAATTTCGACATTGGATAATGAGCATACTCAATATTTAGAAAATATCACAAATGAATATTTGACAAAAGTTAATAATTTATATACATCATTTGATACTCTTTTAGTTGATAGCTTTAATAGCTTTAGAGAAGATTTATCTAATTTATCAACAGATTTAGAAGCTCCAAAAATTAAAGAAAATCTTGAGAAATACTATGATATTTTAAGAGAAAAATTGGATGCCTTAAATACTGACCTAGGAGAGAACTTTAAAACTTATAGTGATGAAGATTGGCAAGAAATTACAAATTCTCTTAATGACTTACTTGTATGGTTTGAAAGACGAAAACAATCTAGAACAGAAATTTTAGAAAGTTATAATATTCTCAATAGTGAGGGTAGAACTTCAGCCATTAATTATGTCCAAGATTATAACAATAAAGTTGAAACATATAATCAGACGAGAGAAAACATTATAAATGAATATAACTCAACAAGAGATACTTTAATTTCTGAATTTAATGAGGCTTGTAATGAGATAACTGAAAAATATAATTCAGATAAAGATGAACTTACAGCAAAATATAATTTCTCTAAATCAAGACTTACAGCTCATTATGATGAAGTTAAAGAAACAATAAATAATAATTATAATGCAGATAAAGCAACTTTAGATGGAAATTTTGAGTCTTCTAAAAATAATCTTACTGAAGAATTTAATGCCAAAAAAGAAGAGATTGATGAAGCTCATAATGCTGAAACTCAAGAACTTGAAGATAAATTTATAGCTGCTAAAAATAAGTTGGTTGCTAATTATAATTCATTAATAGCCACTCTTGTAGAATCACATGAAACTCAACAAAAAGAAATAAATGATGATTATAATGCATCACTTGAGGAACTTACTAATAAATATGAAAGTGATAAGTCAATGCTCACTTCAGAATATAATCAAGCAATTTCAACTTTGACAGAAAGTTTTAATTTAGCAAAATCTTCTTTAGAGGATGCTTGCAAATCAGATAAAGAAAAAGAAAATGTATCATATGAATTATCTTCTCAAGAAAGAACTCAAAAATATAATGAAGACTGTTCTGAAGAAAAAGCAATTTATGTTAAAACAAATAAAGATCTTTTACAAAACTTTAATGCTAAGTTCTCTAAACAATATTCAGAATATGTTGATGCAATAAATGATTCTGATGAAAAAGAAAAAATTACATCAAAATTTGAAGCTTTATGCGAAGCTTATAATACTTTAGAAGAGCTTATAAATAATGAAGAAATTTTAATTGAAGAAAATATTTCAGAAATCTTTGAAAAAGCCGAAGAATATATTCCAGTAATCTTATCTTCTTATGAAAGTCGTTATAGTCAATTTGATACAATTTATGATTTTAATGTTGCTAATAATAAATGCCTTAATGAATTTATTGATTTTGAATTGAATATAAAATCTGTAATAGATGGATTTACTCAAGATTATAAGAATTGGTTTATTGAAGAAATAGCCATTACTTACAAAGATTTATTCTATAAGAATTTATTAAATAATATAAATGACTCTACTGTCAGCATAACAGAGTGTGATAATATTTTGTTTAATGAGATGTTACCAAATAAGGCATTTTTATTAGCTCCTCTTCCAGCTGACCTTTTAATGCAAACAGAATTAGAAGGAGACTATAGCTATTCATTATTATCAGAACAAGATGAATTTAATTATATTGTATCTTTCAAAAAGAACAAATATGATGATTTATTAGAACTTCAAATTGAAAATGATTTTGGTAAGAAAGGTATACTTACAAACTGTATGACTGTTCCTATGGACCCTTGGAGTTTTGGTACTATTAATACAGCAACTTTAGTGGAAACACATTTCGATAATATTTCTGCAGATTATGTTACAGAAGATGTAGCTTTAAAACCAGATACAGACAAAAATTTCTTAGGTGAATACTATGAGTCAAATAAGCCTTGGATAAATGCATATAATATACCAGATCCTCAAGCTGCTAATTTACTAGTTAAATCTTATAAATATTTTGATATAAATCATGATGTTTATGATTTAATGCATTCATCTATATCAATCCATAAGTTCTCATATTGTGACCCTAATATGCTTGAAATGTTCTTATTAGATGAAGATAAGAATAATATTAGAGGTGAAGTAATAAATTATAATAAAGTTAAAATAAATTGTCATACTGTTCAAGACTCAAATATTATTTCTTTAGAAGAACTTGCTTCTATTAGAAAACTTGATTATATTTCTACAGGTGACCAAGTTACTGGAAAAACAGTAGATGATGATACAATCGTAGAGGCAATTGACACTGAAAATCATACTCTTACTTTAAATAAACCTATGCAAGTTACAGGAGAATTTATATTTACTTTCTTATGTAAAATTGAGTTTGAACCCGATGATGTATCAGAAGATTTTTATAATTATCGTATTGCAATTTCTAAAAATAAAGAAGCTTCAAATGACTCAATTTTTGAGCATGGAGCTTTAGATACATTTGATTATGGAACCGTTTCAAATCATATTTTAAGTTCTTATGTAGATTTTGCTGTATTTAGAGAATCATTAACTGATGCTCTTCAAGAACAGCCATATTATAAAGAAAACTTTAATTTACTTGTAAGAAACTTTTATAATAGATATCTGGGTACTGAAAGAGAAAACGATGTTTTTGTAAAACCTTCTATGATAGAAACTGAAAATGATATTTTCTTTGAGTTAAATGCATATAGCTTATTAGATGATGACTATATCATGAGACAAGAAATCTTGAATTATTTCTATCAATATTTAAATGATATGACAAAAGCCTCAGATATGGTTCATTTAGGCGTAGCTGTAAATGGTTATACTACAAATGATGGAAGAATTACTTATAGAGATAGTGCCTTTTCAGACGATAATATTCATTCAAGATTCATAACAACAGATGACTGGGAAGATTACGAACCATTCTATGTTAAAGTTGGTAATAGTATTATTCCAGGCATTTTTAATGATAAAACTTCAGAAAATAAAGATGATGATGAAGAATATTTAGGAAGATCATTATATAATGAGCATGATGACCCTTATGGTTCGGCTCTTTATAGTAGTTCTGAACTTTTACAAAAAGATGACTCAGAGAAAAAACATTATTATGATATTGGCAATCCTATCTTTAAGGCAAGATTAGGTGAATATGAAGTTCAAAAAAATATCATATTTGATGACTTCTCTTCTAATAGAGTTTTCAATACAATTCAGTTCTCTATTATGCGAAGAGTTATTGACTCATTTGTAGATAAAAATAAAATAACAATTGCTAACTCTACAATTTCTAGTTGGAATGGATTACAGCCATGGCCTAAAAACTGCTATTCAGTAGATGTAGATGGTCAAACTTATTATATTATTGGCCAAAGAGATGATACTGTAAGTCTTAAAGACATAAATTATTTAGGTGAATGGTCTCCTTATATTAAGGATGGAAGCTTAGTTTTCCCAGAAAAGCCATTAATTGAGGATGTTTTAAATTATTATGTAATTACAAATGATCATGACTTTATTATCAATGGTGAAAACATTAGCTATAAAGCTGGCCAGATTATTGTTTGGGAAAATAATAAATGGAATGTTAAAACATTCTATGCTACAGGATTTATAGGTGACTCACAATCAGCATCAAAATATCTTGTTAAGAAATTTGATGATGAATCTATAACTATTGGAACAAACTTATATGTTACTGAGAATGTAGATTTAAGGTCTGTGATATTAATCAAGATATTAAATAATATTGGATGTTATACAAATCTTGCATCAGCTGTAAACTATTCATATAGTCAATTACTTGATTTATATAAAAATGCTTTAGACTTCTTTACAGGAAAAAAGACTGCAGAAGCGGCCTCATCTTTTTCAAGTGAAATTCAGTTTGATGCAACATGCAAAAGATCTTTTGATGAAAGCACTTGCTATTGGTTACAATATATTGGATATAATAATTCTATTTCAGAGGCGCTCTATAATAGAAACTTTAAACCTGGATTATTTATTACAGCTATTTATAATATAGACCATTTTGAATTTACTTTATGTGATATTTCTCAGCTTTTATTCCATTTTAATAATTCAGAAAGCTATATTTCAAATAGAGAATATCGAACATTATTTGGTATAAATTCTGCTGCAAATAGGTCGTTTAGAGATGGTGATAATTATATTGACAGATACCCATTCTTAATAAATGAAAAAATTGAGTCAATCTCAAATAATATTAAATTGAGAGACTATGATGAATTGGTTCCAGGCTCATTCTCTTCTATGAATAGAGTTTGTATTCCATATACAGCTGAAGGATTTAGATATAATGAAGATGGTACAATTTCAAAAGAAAAAGAGAAGATTTTCCTCACAGATGACTATATTTTTGTTGATGATGAGAATAAATCTTTGTATACTTATAATATTATAAACAATGAACCAGTTAAATTTGCCATTCATCAAGAACAAAATAAATATTTTAAAAATATTATAAATAATGTTGTTGAATATTCTAAAGAAGAAATTCTTACTAAAGATGGCTTAGCTGAAAATGGAACATTCTTACCTGTTTCCGGATTTGACTTTGATGGTGCTAAATTAAGCTTAAATGATAGAATTTTAAGTCTCAAGCCTATCGATATTCGTTCAGCTTATAGCCTTTATTTAGAGCCTCGTTTATTTAGCAAGTATACAACTATTAAAGGTACCTTGAAAGGTATTATTTCTGACTCTGAGGATGAAGCTACTATTTATGGAAAAACTCTTAAATGGAATATCTCAAATGAGTTTAATACTGGTATAAAAGAATACTTAAATAGAGTTTCTTTTGCATCTATGTTAAATAATCTTCGCCCTGCTAATAAAGCAGAAGATAATGTATACCAAGATGATACTTTATTATTTGATGTAAGTTCATTTGAAGAAAAAACTTTGGCTGCTCCTAAAATTACTAAAGTGGATGTTTTAGATAAAATTTCTACAGAAAATGGAGTAACATACTATAAAAATAATCTCATTATAGAAGGTACTATTGATGAGTCAGATCCAACTGTCATTAACTTTGGAAGTACAAAATCTATAGATGCCTTAAATAATATTCAAGTTGGTGATAGAATCCTTGAAATAGCATCTTTATCGAATGGTTCAAATACATTTAATCAGATAAATGCAGGTCTTAATGGCATTAGGTTTATTGATTATAGAAATAATAAATTATTGGTTTGTGCAGACTCTGGAATGAAAGTTAGAGAAATGACAGAGTTTACTATTGAAAATGTAAATAAAATAAGTTTAGCTAATACTCAAAATTATATTGTTGATGGAGAAGACCTAACAAATACAGCAGTTCCATCAATGCTTCTTTGGGATAATGACCTTGAGACTTGGATTTTAGCTTTAAAATCTGCCAACTCTGAAAATGGTTTAGGAATGTATTACATTTCTTTTGGAGAAAATAATACAATAAATCTTACTAAAATTACTGAAGACCTTGAAAAAGACGAAGATTTTAATAAGTTCCAGTTGATAAATCCTTATTTGAGTGAAAATATCAATAAGTTAAATAATTCAAGTAATAAGTTGTTATCTCAAAAATATGGCAATTATAGAATGCTTGCTAGAGATTTGGCCATTAGAGAAATAGATGATAATATCAATAGCAAACCTTCAAGAGTAACTGTAAATGTAGAATATAATAATAGTGATGGTGTTATTACTCCAAAAACAGATATAAAAGAATATACGGACCAGCCAAGAAATTATATTGAATTAGATTGTACAGTAAGTAATTCTACTGAAAATACAACTCTTAAATTAAAAGAAGATAAGGCTTACTGGTTATTCGATAATAAGATTGGAAAATGGATCTTTTATCAGACAAATAAAGGTTCTGAAATTCATATTGGCAACCAAGGTAGAGATTCTGTTAAATTAAGACTTTATTATGTTAGCTATAATGTTGCGAGAAATGTTGGCATTGACGAGAGTTTTGAGACAGATGCTTGGGGATTTAAGGATGCTGTAGATATAGATGATACAACTCAAGCTCAAGGCGAGTTCTTATGGAAATTACCTCGCCCTGTAAATGAAGATGAGATTATTGCTGTTCAGATTGAAACAGAGTCCTCATATGCTATCAGCAAAAATACCGAAGAAAACACAAATAGAGAATACTCAATTGTAGACGTTTATGCTAAAATATCAGACGCGACAATATCTAATATATCTATCACAACAAAAGATATTCTTAATATCGGTACCGATGATTATACAATAGATGAATTAGAACTTATTAAAAATAAAACAAACTATGAAAGATTACCTTATGTTACAGGACCTTATGTTCCTTATTTGGATAAAACAAAGGTAATTAGAGGTTGTTCAAATACAGCTGGATATGAAGCCGTTCTTGTAGGTTCTAATATATTTATTAAGTCTCCTACAAAACTTTGGGTATCTGATGACCAAAAACATTATGTACCAACTTCTCAAACTGAAGAATTTTTCTGGAAAAGAGCAAAACTTCCTAGACTTAGAGATATTTCACAAGGTGATATTTCTAATATGACTATTGAAGATGCTTATTTAAAAGTATCTGCAATGAGACAGTTCATCTTAGATGATCTTAAAGTAAGAGCTCCAGAAAGTTCATTATATATTTGGCTTAATAATAATGAAATAGCTCATTATACATCAATAGATGATATTCCAACTCAAATATCTCTTAATGATGTTACTTTTACTATAACATCTAATGGAATAAGACCTACTTATTATGTAGGATTAGACTCAGAAAATAATCTTACTTTGGAAAGTAAAGTTTATAATAAAGCAATCCATTTTGAGAATTATATTGCGGCAGAAGATATTGACCTTTCATTAGGATATACTTCAAAAGTTTATCTCAAAGAGCAGATGTATTTGTCATATTTGAAAGACTTCTATGAAATTATTTTAGGTTGCAATAATGTTTCAGATTTATTTGAAGAAGGCATTAAAGATGTTAAAATGACTGATACAAGTCTTATTATTACTTCTTATAATAATATCATCATGAGTCTTTCTCTTGAAAAAACAACAAGTAGAGATGATATAGAAAATATGAACAATTGGAATATGCTCAGCATTGATAGCAAATATGAAATTCCATATTGTGATACTTACTCATATCAAAGCTCAGATTATATTTACAGCGATAACAAAAACGGTATTATCAATTACAACTATGGTCCAAAATTAAAAACTTTCTTTGCTTATAAATTAGATTGTTCTTATATTAAAGATAACATTCAAGTTTATGGTGGTACTTTAGACCTAGATAATCATGCAGTAGAAGATTATGTTACTTACCTTAAATCACATATTACAAAAGACGAGTTGGATTATTCTTGGATGGATGCCGAAGATACAAACTCATTTAGTGACAAACATTTATTCATTGCATATTCTTCTGATAATGGTCGAACATTCCAAGTAGTAGACTTAAAAGAAGCAGGAATTCAAATACCTTCGACCGGAGCTGCTATAAACTCTATTTATAGAATTGATGACGTAATTAGAGTTCTTTATAATAAAGGTGAGGACCAGATTTATTATTATGATATAACTATAAGTGACAATGATCTAGTAGAAAGTCTAATTGAAAAAGAGTATATTGAATCTGATAAAGAATATAAGCTCATGAATAAAAACTTCTATATCGGAGGTGGTTATGAATGTCTTATAAACTCTCCAGTTGAACAAAATAGTTTTAATTCTGAGGTTGAAGATTTTATTATCTCTATGCCTGGAACTTTTGCAGGTGGTGCCATTACTTCTAAATCAGTAACTTCTATTAGATATAATCCTAATAGATCTTATGAGACAGAAGGTAGCACAACAAATGTTAAAGTTCTTTTAGCTATCCAAACATCAAATCAGATTTATGACCAGTTCAAGTATCTTGATTATAAAGAAGAATATTTTAATATTCAAGGTGATTTGAGAGTAAGTGAGACTGAAGAAGTAGAAAATGCATCAATCGCAGATAGAGCTTTCTCATTGAATGAAACTCTTCCATTAACACAAGAATCAATATATAGTATACCTTCATTAGCTGTTGACACTGGCCTTCAAGGAACTCATAGAATTTATAAATATAACATATCATTAAAGGCGGACTCTGATGAGATAATTTATTCTCCAGTTACTATGACAAACTTTGAAGGAAATGAAATTTACTTATGTGGATTTATTTCTCAAGAAGAAGGTAAGAGATTCTTAATTTATAGAAATCAACTTACTGGAAATAGTACTACTTTTAAAGAGATTTTGTCAAGCTATAATGAGCATCCTGATATTATTGATAATATTCAGAGAATGTACGCAATAAATGAAGAATATGAATTCTCAGTAAATGATAGTGTCCTCACAGAAATGTTAAATAAATATACAGCTAATAAAAACTTCTTATTGAAAGAAATTTATTTTGCTGACACAAATCCTCATATAATTAACACTACAAGTGAAGATACAGATGAAGACATTATAAATATTCATGAAGACTATTTCTTGAAATGGCCAACAATTGATGGAACATTATGTGAAAAATTATGTGGTCCATTGGGATTAGACCTTGTAGAATATGATGACTATAACACAAGTTATGGTCTTAAAGAATTCTTAGAAAAACTTCAACTTCTTGAAAAAGAGATGGGTAATCTTACAGATGAGGTAATTGGAACATACTTTAAGCCTATTAAGGTTTATTACGCTGAAGATAACTTCTTCTATGGAGTTTATGAAGTTTACTCATCTACAATCTTGATGACAGAGAGAGTTATAAAAGAAACAGTTTCTATGACTTATGAGTTTGGTTCGATCTTTAATTATTTGGATAACTCTGTTCTTACAAATAAAATAGATAAAAATGAATCTGGCTTAAGCTTGTATACATCAGTATTAGAAACTCAATATGATGAGAACTCTCCAATAAATGCTATTTCAATAAACTCTGTAGGATATGGGTCTTCAATTAGCAATAAAAAATGGGATAAAAATCTTCCTCAAGATATTGACCCTGAAGCATGGATTAAAGATACTTTATTGTTTAATTCAAATGGTGAGCCAATTTTCTTATGTGACGAAAATGGAAATAATATCATGATGAGAAAAGGATTATTCTATGGAGAAAAAGGAAATATTTATACTGTTTCTCATGATAATCTTTATGCGGAAGATTCAGTTATTGACATTTTTGATGGAAATTTAATTGATAATAAATCTACTTTCCATTTCTATAGTTTACCTGAATCTGCAATAAATATCTGGACACCATTTAATAAGATAGATTTCTCTGAAAAAGTAATTACTCCTTTTAGAGTTTATAGAGGAGGTGTTTTAATTACTAAAGAAGAGTTTGATGAAAATTATACATTATCATATAGTCCTCTTTATAAAGCAGACTTCTCTCCTTATATTGGCTTATTGGTTGAATTTGATGGAGATAAATTATCTTTCAATGATGCTTATAATGGAAATGTTATAGTAGAAAATGATATATTTGTTGTAACTATTAAGGATAATAGGTCCGGAACTTCAGCTTCTATTGAATTAGAAGTTGAAAATAATACATTTAAGGTAAAAAATAGCCCTACTGCATTTGTTGCTTACTCTGAAAATGATACCCATCAAGTAGTTTATTCTATAAATAGAGAACTTTCAAAATATTCTATTCCTGATAGTAGTATAGAATGTTCTATGTCTAAGAATAATGGCATAACAAGTTTGGCTCTTAATATCAATGGAGTTCCAAATATTTCATCAATTATCATCTATGATAATGATGGTAATTCAGAAAACCTTAATTTAGATATTGCTAAGATTGACCCTATACTTTATGTGGATAGAGATTGGATTAGTGATAGTTTAGGTGTAGATGGAATAAATTGTAAAGTTTATTCAAAGGATGTTGACATCACAGATAGATATATAATTACAAGAACAAATGAACAAATTAGAGCTGTTTGTAAATATTCTACACTCTCAATTCTCATAAAAAATATAAATCAGATTGAATCTAATATTAATGAGGGAGATATTGACTACAACAATAAGTTTGTTTATTCATATGGAGAAACAAATACATTTATTGTAAATAGGCAGAAAGACTTCTTAATTAGAGGTTTGTTTGGACAAGTTATTCTTTTAGCTCCTGCATTTAAGAATTTTAAAGACTTAATCTATTCTTTAGGAAGAATGATCGACACCAATGTTAATGAAATATATAATGATAAAACTTCAGAAGAAAAGGTATCGATTATAGATATTACTACATCTAAGATAACTATCGACCATTTATTGGAAACAAATGCGCCTTATTTAAGGGTAAAACTTATGCCGGTTTCTTCAGTTACTCTTGCTTCAAATGTAATGAATAATGAAGACTATTATACTGAGATCAGTATTGATGATATTGATTTTTATGGATATGACAGAGTTTGTATAAATGAAAATGTATTTATGGCTCCACCATTAAAAGTAAATGACCAATACTTTAATACAGAAAGTGTATCACAGTATTCTATTGACTCTTGGAAAAATAAAGATGGATTGCCAGTATACTTAGCTAATGAAAATGGAAAATATGTGAAAGGATTTATTTCTAATCATAAATTGAATTATAAAGTAATTGGTGATGAATTTGGAAATTGTTCTCAGGAAATTTACCAGAGCGTAAATCCTAGATTAAATCCAACAGAGCTTATCTATAAAACAGCTTATGATTATTATTATAATACATATTATAGTAATGCAAAAAGAAGCAACCCATTCTTTAGATTTTTAAAGATCAATCAAAACATTATTGGTGAGAATATTGTTGATGAAATAGGACTTTATCAACAGATTAAAGAAGACAATAGAATTGTCCTTAAGAAAGATGAAAACTTCAAAATTATACATAAAATTTTATTAGACCTCGACTTAAATAAAACACATCAATTAAATGATATTGTTAATGAAAAAGAAGGTGAATTAAATTATATTATAACTTGTAAGCCATCATCAAATGAATATGACTACCTTGCAGGTATTAAATATAAAAATTATATGTATGATAGTGATATTGTTTCTGATAAAAAATATTGTATAGTTGATAGTGATTTAATTGCTAAATTTACAATTTTATCTAAAGAAGATTTGACTAACAAAGAATATAAGCCTATAGTAGATATTACTGAAGTTGGTATCTTTAGTAAAGAAGGGTATCTGTTAGCTTATATGCATCATCCTATTGTTCAATATGATACTAAGCTAAATCATTTATCATATAATTTGGTAATTGAAAATAAATAAATAAAGGCCGCATTAAGCGGCCTTTTAATTATTCGGCAGCAAAGGCTGAAACATAGTAGTAATGGATTTCTTTACAAACTGCATTAGCTTTAACTGATTTTGGTTTAGATTTATAAGTTCTTGAAACCAATTCATATTTTGCTTGAATTTCATTTCCTTTTACGAGAGATGTTGTTTTACGAACAGAAGCAGTACTATACTTTCCTGAAAGAATAAGTTCACGAGCATGTTCATCAGCAGCTTTCTGTGTAGGAAACTCTTCGTAATCTGATGTAACATAATGAGTTTTATAAACTGGCTTTTCCTTAGAAGTGATAGGAACTTTTTTGTAAGACCAAACTTCATAGTGATGAACGCCAAGGTCCCAAACAGTAGATTCCCTTTTGCCTGTATGAGCATCAATCATTTTTTCGTATTTTTTCTGAGAGAAAAACTTCTTTTTATTAGTTTCTGTAAACTTGTCAAAAACTTTAATACGTTCTCTAACAAGATCACATGTATTCCAATCACCAGAATAAATATCTGTACTGTGTGACCAAGAGTTAATTTCTCTTCCATTAATAGAATCTTTAACTGCTAAAACTGAACGTGATATAAAACATGCACCCATAATTTACCTCTTATATAGAATATACCTTAGGATAATAAAAAGTGAAAAAAGGGGAAGGCATTTTTGCCTTCCCCTAAAAACCTGCCGTCTCACTACTTAGAACCTAAGAGGTAATAAATAGTTCTTTTTGTGAGACGATCCATAGAATGGATTGGGAACCTTCAGATAACGGCCAACAGTTCCTCATCTCACGATTTT
>AUXO016216229.1_pt1 | contig 17784 bp, 3 predicted proteins | sample 768731 | NCBI WGS metagenome assembly AUXO01 (sample SAMN02715735, study PRJNA202380) | gut metagenome | biome: sheep rumen | host: Ovis aries | place: New Zealand: Palmerston North
TATTGGTCGCTCTCCATCATGAATGCCTTGAAGATATCCTTCCTCGAGAGGATCTGATTAACCTGATCCCAATACGTATCAGTGATGCCAAGCATCTGCTTGTACGTATCTTCCCAGCTCTGGACCATCTGGGTTTGAGCGTCTTCAAGACTGTGAGAGTATTCTTTTACGTTGTTCTTCAGCCACTTGAACATATCTTCCTGATTCATCTGCATAACTTTGGCAACATCTGTTGAGAAGTTATTTGCATCTTCAAGAAGAAGCTCAAGGTCTTCGTCACCATACTGCTCGTATTTCTCAACACCTTTGATCTGGTCGTCGAGAGATTCCTTCTGGGCGTTCGCTTCTTGCTCAGCTGTTTTCCATGCAAGCTCGTCCTCTGTTTCGGCAATCTTCTTACGAAGTTCTGCTGCATCCTTGGTACGAGTGGAGTCCATGCTGATCAGCGCGAGCTGTCTGCGATACTCGGCAAGCTCTTCATACTTCTTCGCTTCATCTTCTGCATCCTTGCGCATCTGCAAGCGTTTGTCGATCAAGCTCTTTTCTTCTTCGAGAGCTTCGCGCTTCTTTTCGAGATCCTTTTTAATTAAATCCCACTCTTCTTGATGCCTTTGCCTGATAGCTTCAAGAATGGTATCCTGCATTTCAACGGAAGCAGAAAGCATTTCACGCTGTTTCTGGATACGGGCTTCGATCTCTTGGACGACCAAGTCTTCAAGATCTGTACGAGCTTTACGAATTGCAGAGTTGTTCTGCTGAATCTTCAGGGTGTTAGCTGTGATCGTATTGTTTGTCTGGTCGAGCTCTTCCTCATACTTGAGAATTTGTTCATACAGTTTCTGCCAGTCATCAGAACCACGATCAACGGTCTTGAGCTGATTGCGAAGATCAACGATATTTTTGGAAAGCCGTGAAGCTTTATCTTTCTGTAAAGTGTTTTCGTATTCGATCATATTGTTCTCATTACTGAGCATACCAAGTTGATTATATTTCTGTTCTTGTAATTGTGTCATCTTAATACGGTGATCAGCTATGGTGATACGGTTCTTCACATTCTGGAGAAGCTTATCTGTTGCAGACTTCTCTTTATTACCGCCACCGCCGCCTCCGCCTCCACCGCCGTGGTATGCGCCGGTATTATTCAGTGCGCCAGTAACTGTTGCACCTTTGAGAGCATTCAACACAGTTTCTACAGTGATCTCTTCACCGTTTTCATGAATTTTGAGAGCAAGTGTGCCGACCAATCCAGCATAGTTTGCCAGCTCTGCAAGACCAGCATCCTGCAAAGACTTAGCTACAGCTGCAACTTCACTTGCATCGATCTGACCATCAGCAAGTACTTTAAAGTTAATAAGCTGTGTGATATCTACACCATTATTTGCAGCTGATTCAAGACCCTGAATGAGACGTTGCTTAATTGTTTCGCCAACGCTATTGAGGTAACCCTCATTAGCCGCTGCTTCCATACTGTCAGCAAGCTTAGCCATTTCTTCTGCGCTCATTTTCTTGAGGTCTTGTTCATCAAGTTCTGTTGCACCAGCAATGACCTTGAGATCAGCAGATTTCAAACCTTTGCCAGCAACGCCCTTACCATTTTTGCCACGCATTTTATTTGCGGCTATTGCCATATCTCCGTATTTGTTCATTTGCTTGATCATGCTTGATGTAGTCTTCAGAGCAGAAGCTGCGTTCTTGTCTAAGCCTTCAAGGTTGTTTTTAACTTCATCGCTATAGTCGCCGAATTGTTTCATTGAATTAATGCCGCCATTACGAAGTGTGTTGAAAAGAGCATTGAATACAGTTTGGCTATCTGCACCTTCTGTATTCAGCAGTTTAAGAGCTTCAGCACCACCATCAAGACTTTGGATCCATTGCTGTAAACCAGTAGTGTCGCCAGCAAGATAGTTGTTGAATGCTGCGACATCGAACACACCAGCGTCAGCACCGCCAAGGAATGATAAAGCGCCATTATTCTGAGCCCAAGTATCGAGCTGTCCCATACGTGCAGAATACATTCCATCATAACCAAGAGCTGCATACGAAGAGGCTGCTCTTGCGCGAGCTTCGATCACATCATAATCAGCACCACTTGCAAACTTGAGCGAGCCATCCTCATTTGTGGCAAGCTCACGGCCTTCATGTTCGAACAGATCATAGAAGATTGCAGCGATAGCAGGATCAGAGAAGAAGTCTTTCACCGCTCCTTTGTCTTTCATCCATGCAAGGTCGGAAGATTCAAATGCAGTCTGGAATTCTTCAGCAGAGCTTGAACTGCGAAGCATAGCATAGACATCATCAATTCTTTTCTGCTTTTCTCTCGTGTCACCAAGATGGCTGGCTTCATCAACCCAGCCTGCAATATCAGCAAAAGAAAAGACGTTGTTTTGGTCGATCTTGGATTGCAAACCAGCGATCAAATCAATAAAGTCTCCGATCACTGTTCCAATTGCAGTTAATGCGTGGTCGAGAGCAGACTGTTTCGAGTTAATGTCGCTCGTTAATTGACTTACAGTAGCACTGGTTATTTGCATAGAGTCGATCTGATCTGTAGTCCAGCCAATTGCTCCAGCTATATCCTTCATTTTCTTAGCATCCAGAGATTCGCCAGGTTTAGTCATCAGAGCTAATGCATCCAGATATTCATTGTATGTTTTAATCCTGCTCTCAACATCGCTGACGTATTTATTTCTTTGATCTTGTGTGCCATACAGTTCTGTTGCTCTGCTCATGGTTTCTTGGTCAAAATAATCTGCGTTGGCATTATACATATTAGTCAACAGATTACTTGCTCGTTGCTGTCTGAGTTGTCTAGCTTCCTCGGAGCTTAATGCCGTGCCTCTCTGAATCAATTGTTCAATACTAAGGCCATTGATATTAGAATATTGGCTTGCTAATGCCGCCTTGACTTCTTGATCTTCTCTAGCATAACCACGCAAGATGGCAGTACGACCTATCATACTTGGATTAAGCAATGCATTATAATATTTCATCACATCAGGATTATTGTAATCCTGTGATAATGAATTGAAGTAATTTATTCCGGCACTTTCCAAGAATAATTTGCCCATAGTCTGGCGCCAACCATTCTGAACAGCATTTTGATATTCAGGGTTTGTTAACATGGTTGACATAAATTCACGCATCATGTCTGAAGACGAAGCACTTAATGCCTGGTTAATAGATGCCGCATCCATGTTGGGTTTGCTAGTCAGATATCTGTATGCCGCCAATGCCTGATCTTCATATTGATATGGGCTTACATATCCTTTGAAAGCTTCAGATGCTTGATTGGTCCGCGCTGTGCTTGGCATGAAATAATATTGCCCGTTTGTAGTGGCAAAGAAACCATCACGCGTAGAAAACATATCTTTGACAAATGGCGCATACTCTGGATACGCATTTTGGAATTCTGCAAGGCCAGAATTTAATGCGCCCCATTCTTTGTCGATGAATGACTGGTATGTTTTTAACTCATCGGCAGTCTTGCCTTTGGTATCAATCTTAAAGAAAGATGATACTAAGTCGCGATCAGCTTCAGACGTACCACCATTCATGAGTCTTGTGAATGCATTGATAGCTTCGCTTTGTTGCACAAAAGTATTTAATGTTGTAGAGACGGCAGACGATGCGTCAGCACCGCCAGTACCAAGTTTGATATTCTCAAGCTGTTTGAAGTTTTCGGCTACCTCTTTCGAGATGATACCAAGATTTACGAGATCATCATAATGGTCAATCTGAATCTCAACATTGGCTTTCAGGCTCAGTTGGTCAAGCTCTTTCTGAATTTGAGCATAATCAACATCGGCTGCTAACACCAATGAACCATTTTCATCTCGTTCAAAATTACCGGTATCAGTATTGAACTGGAATAAACGATAAAGCACAGATGCAACATCTTTATTACCAGCAAACTCTTTAAACTGGTCAGCATTTTTTACCCAATCAAGATTACGTAACTGTTCAATGAATGCCTGTCCATTCTGAGCTCTGTTGGCAGCACCAGCAAGATCAGCATATTGTTGTTGACGATATCTTTGAGCACCCTTGCCACTGCCGGTATTAACCCAATCATACAATTCTTCTAATGTCCACTGTTTCGATTCTGCTGTAAGATCTTTGGTGGCATTGCTCAATGAGGTGGAGAAACCATCCGCAGCGTCTCCAGCCAAAGCAACAGAAGAAGTAAAGGTGGAAATTGTGCTTTCAAGAGTTATCGAAGCTTTAGCAATGCTTTCATCAGATGTCGTCAAACCAGCAATAGCATCCTCGGTCATACCGCCAGTTCTTGCAACTTCCTGAATAGCAGAAAGTGATCTTGCATATTCAGGCAGCCTCTGTTGGAATGCAAGAGCAGCACGACTAGTTCTGTATTGTTCTGAAGTTTGATGAACTTGATTGAGATATTGCAACTGCTCTTGTTCAGTGCCATACAAATTTTGCGCACCAGATAAAATAGAGTAATCGTATCCATAAGGATTTGCAGCATATGACTGCATCAGTTTATTTTGAGAATATGCAGAACGAACTCTGTTTATATCCTGTTGTGTTAGCTTTTGTCCTTGCGACACTTTGGGCAATAATTCTTCTAACAGGCTTTGCCCAATCCATTGCCCAAGAACATTTTTCAGCGGATTGTTGTTATCTAAGTTTTTCAACACAGACTGATCAGATTTAAGTAAGGCATCATAATATGATTTAACTGTTGCATTATTGTAATCTGTGTTAAGAGGATTAAAGGCATTATATCCATACGCGCCTTGAGAGAAAATATCTGCAACACTTTGCCAATCTCCATTGTTAATAAAGTCAAAGTACTGTGCATTTTTCGATAATTCATTCAAGAAATCCGAAGATGTTCTCTCTTGCAATTGAGCATGGAAATTGTCTGGTATTTTGTAAGTTTGACTTTCTTGATCATAAAAACTGTTGAGCAAATCATATGCGTTCTTATAATCATTGACTGCATTGTATTTAACAACATTCGCATCGAGTTTCTTTTCGTAATCATACATAGAACGATCAGCTGCCTGATATATGTATGACCCTGTTTTATCATTCCAGATTAATCCAGACTCCAAAAGCCGTGAATCAATATCTGCCCTTTGCTCATCAGAGACGTATGAACGAAGCATGTTAGCTTCACGCACAGCTGTATCCATATCAGATTTATCATTTAGCAACATTTGTTTGTATTTATAAGATCCAGCTTGCACATCTTCTACTTCACGCCCAAGCATTGCAGCTACAGTTTGGTAATCCTGACTCAAGGCGCCGTTATCATTTGCAATTCTCGAAAGAGCACTATAATAGTCAGCTCTTCCAGTAATTGAATTGACTATCTTGTCAATAGACGTTTGTCTTTCTGTGCCAGATGTAGATGTCTGCAAAGTTGTATAGTTGCTAGCAAAGTCACTTGAGATAAGACCAAGATCACGCTGTGCGGTAATTTCCTTTTGCGCAATTTCATCTAACAACTGTTTTCTGATTAATTCATCTGTGCCTTGGCTGTCAACAAACTGCTGCAGATTGGGATATGTAGCTTTAACACGCGCAAGCAATCCTTCGTTGGTCTGAGCAAATGCTTGAGTTTTGGCATACGGATCCGCAGCATTAAGTATCTGTCTTGCCATATCATTGATTTGAGCATTTGTATAATAAGTATCGAATGATGCAAATGGGTTTTCTTTATTCATTGTGATGCCGCCATTGGTATAGCGTGCAAGCACATTACCATTTTCATCCATATCAAATCCGATACCGTACATGCTAAACAAGTTCCACATACTCTGAAGCATCGGGTTGTTGTTGACAATATCACTTAATGCTTTGCCTTTGTTTGACGGGAGTTTGGCATAGCTTGATAATGTCTTACTATAATTTTGGTCAATGCCAGACAGGAAAGAACCGCTGTTTGCATAATAATTCTGCATGAATTGGGTATAGATTGCATCAAAATTATCCTCGAGCATTTGAGGTGTTGCTCCGGGAACATACTTTGCAATGATTTCCCTTAACTTCTTATCACTACGCGCAGACTCTTTATCAACACTCATCACCTGATATTGCTCTGCTAATGCCGTTGCATACTTTGTAATGTCTTCCATGTAAGAAGTAAACGAATTGGCACCAAGAGACTTTGATAACAAATGACGCCCAAGATCATCCTGATCGTATACACCAGTACCTTTGAGCAGATCTGCCATTATTTCAGTGAGATCATTGTCAGCCTGCTGCAGCTTTTCAATATTATCTACTCCTCTGGTTGCCTCGGAAAATTTGTTGATGTCTTCGGCATTGCTTGCCCATAAAGCAAATAGCTGTCTATATTCATCAACATAACCCTTTTCTTTGCTTGTTAATTTATTAGCGTCAACAAGATCACCGAGAGATTGACGAGCACGTAAACCAGTTGAATTTGTTATAGCTGCATTAGCGATGTCATTAAAGTTCATTGCACGAAGAGCATTAAGCTGCTGCTTAACTTCTTCCGAATCTGCGGACTTGTAGAAGCTGTCAATGGCTTGCGTGATAGCTTCTTCTGTGAGCTCATCGAAACCAATCAAACCATTGTAACTATACCGGAAAGCATTCTTATCATTTGGCTTAAAAATATCATAGATAGTACGGTCGCCATTAATGAATGATTCCATATATTTTTTAATATTGGCAGAGCTTAAACCTTCATCGCTCATCTGTTTGAGTTCTTTGTCATAGTATTGCCCGATGTAGTCTTGTGCGAATCCTTTAATCATCTCATCGCTGGTAATACTCATCGTTTCAAAAACAGGGCGCAAGTTATCTGTAAATAAAGTTTCGATCTGGTCAGCTCTCAAACTTTCGATAGTTTGTTTGCTTTCTTCCAAAACATTATTTAAAACACTGCGCGGTTGTATCATTGCAGTTCTAAAACCGTTGACTATGCTGTAAATATCGTTAAGATCTGCTTCATCTCTATCGATAGGATAAAGAGCATATTCCTTGAGGATTGAAGCAAACTCTTTGTACGATGTGATTTCTTTACCACCAACTTTAAGACCGGGTGTTTGTTTGATATATTTATCGAGCGCATCCGTAATATCATTGATATTTCCAACTTGTTCACCATTTTCATTCCAAAAGTTGGTATCAATTGCATTACTCATACCAGATGCATTTGCGAACAATAATTCCGTTAGTCCACCTAATGTGCTAGTGCTGGAAAATAATCTGCCTTGCAATACTTTGCTTAATTCACCATATGACCCATTGGCAAGTAGCTCTTTTTCACTATCAGTAAGAGATATACCTATGTCTTTGAAGTCTTGTTCTGTTAAAATATCTTTGTCGCTTCGATATAATGCTTCTAAATTATCATACAACTGTGGAGTTTTACCAACAAAGTTATTTAATCTTGCATACACGTATCCATCACTAGTCAATTTCGTACCAGTATGTTCAGCAAGAAATGTTTGCTCTGTATCTTTGTATGTGTTAAGACTTTCAGTAATGCCACCCATAGCTTCTGCTAACAAGGTTGAAGCATCAGTTTTATTTTGCTGCTCGCTTGCTTCTTTTGCTCTCTTTGCAACTTCAGTGTAATATTCAAGAGAACCAGAAGCTTGGTTAACATTATCAGTAAGGCCAGAAAAATACACTGACAACGTTTGGACCGCAGTACCAAGAGCATCGGTAGCCTCTGTAGGAATGTTATCAAATGTGTCTTCATACTTTGTCGTGATGTTATCAATATCATTGATCGCATCTTGAACCGCTTTTCTGCGTCTATCTTGTTTTTCTTTGAGTGCATTTGTATTTGTTCTTGACAGTTCACCATCTGTTTCCTTTTGTTCCGGTTTGCCAAAAAGCGCATTTCCGATTCCACCAGCTGTGCCAGCAACACCGGCAATTGCACCAATAGCAGCAACAGTACTAATCAGACCAGCAGAAGCAGCAGCCCATTTAGTAATAGCCAAAGCATCAGGCATAGTTGCGATATCTTTAAGGAAACCAAAGACCGCTATCTTAATTGACAATGCACCAAGAGCCGCGATTAATGCTGTGATCACAGGGATCGCCGCACTGCCAGCCTCACTCAGATTTGTGAAACCTTGGACCAAACCAGTGACACCATTGAGCAAACCAGTGATCATATTATCCGAACCAAGGCTTTCAACGAAACCATCAAATGTAGACTTCAGGTTATCCATTGCAGCCTGAATTCCTTGGATTACAACTTCATACTTACTCTGAACTGTGTTATCAGAATTATCAGCAAGACCAAGATATTCATCAAGCAGCTTGCCGCCATCTTCGCCCATGCCAGCCATAAGTGTATTGAACATGTTAGCCTGACGACCGCCAGCCATTGCATAAGTAATGTTGCCTTTCTGTAAGTCAGACAACCCTTCCCATACAGAAGCAAGTTCTCGAAGCACATCGAAAGAACTACGGAACACATCTTTGCTTGATCTTAATCTGATGCCAGCAGTTTTCAATGCGGTTTCAACATCATTGATACTTGTGGTTTCACCGGTTTCGTCCGTAATGAAACCTTCTTTTGTAACACGATTCATACGGCTGAACAATGTCTGGAAAAATGTACCAGCCTGTGCACCACCGAGCTGTGTCTTACTTGTTGCAATAGTCAGCATTGATGTCAATTCATTGTAGGAGACTCCGGCAGTCTTTGCAGAGGCCGCAGCTTTCTGCATACCTTTTTCAATTTCTTCTGCGGTCGTAGCTGCACTATCGCCAAGAGCAGTGAGTACATCCATAGCCTGATTAATATTGGACACGAGTCCAGTTTGAATAGCAGTTGTAAGACCTTTTGTTGCATCAGTGATTTTCGCACCGGTTACAGTACTAAACTTAACGATAGCATTTGTTCTTTCTTCTACCTCTTTATCTGAAAGACCCTGTCTGTAAAGAGCAGCCTTAGTTGAAGTAACATTGGAAACAGATGTTTTTAATTCTTTTGCTTGCTTGATAGAAGAAGCACGCACTTCACCCATCTCACCGGTAGACTTACCAGAAATTGCTTGAATAGTCAACATGTCAGCGTTGAACTGACGCACGAATGTAGAGGCTTCTTTAAAAGCAGTTTGCAATGCTCGCTTGCCTAACTGAAGAAGGAGATTTTCCGCAGCATTGCTGACATTCATTAACGTAGTACGAAGCAGACCACCAGTAGAACTGAATTCTTTCATGGCAGCATCTGCCTGAGTTAAGCTTGCATCGTAGTCGGCAAGAGCATTATTGGCAATACGGATGTTTTCATCAATCAAAGCAAGCTTATCTGTATCGGTTGGATCAGTGTGCTTCCTTTGATAATTTAACTGATTGATATGAGCATTTGTTCTGTCAATTGCAGTTTGCGCTGAATTGCGTTGGTGCATCCATGACAAATACTGCTGATCATTATACTGCCAACTACGGCCCACAAATGTCGGACCATACTGTAAGCGAGCCATGTTATACTGCCTCTTAGCAGCATCAAGCTGAGCCATGTTAATTTTATGCCCAATGTCACCATTAGATTTTGTTTCTAATAATTGAAGCTTTTGACGTTCCTGTTCATCCTTTATAATATCCTGCAAGATTTCACCGGATTGAACTTTGCCATTTGCATCAATATATTTTTGTAAAGCAGAAGGTATATGTTGTTTACCATCACTGCCTTTAAAAGCATCGTCTTGAAACAAAGATTTAAGCTGCGTTGCCAAAGAAGCACTTCTAAGTTCTGACATTTTCATGCTTGATGTGCCGACCCCAGTAAGAGCAGCGGTAATGTTGGCAACTTGTTCCATCTGTTTGTTGTGGAAAGCCTCAAGCTCAAGTTTTTCATTAGCATCTAAATCAATAGATTGTGAACGGGCAAGTTGTTGTTTAAGTCGTTTAACTTTCAAATATTGTGCATACTCATCTGCATAATTCTGTTTAAGAAATGCTTCACCGTTTGCCTGACCTAAATAACCCTCAATTAAACCAGTACGCAAATTAGCGCTATTTTCCAATATATCATCTTGAAGCATCTTTTCAACAGCTTGTTTTTGACTGCGTTTTATGTCAAATGAGCTTTTGATTTTGGATCCACTTGTCTGTGTCTGATATGCATCAATTGCTTTATCAATGAGTTGACTACGATATTCTTGCAAATCAAAACTATCAAGATCACGCAGCAATGCATCATATAGATGTTGCTGATCCAGATTTAAATTTTCACCCTCGAATATTTTGGCAATGGTTGCTTTGCTTTGATCAATATCAAACTGCTTTTTAGCAACCGCAGCTTGTATGTCTGCACGAGTATCTGACGCACCAATAATATCATTAACTGATGCTCGCTGTGATGTTAATGCATCGCCAATATAACGTTGACGGAGCTTTTCCATGTTATCATCAGTTAGAAGAGCTTGAGCCTGCATACTAAGTGCAAGAGCCTTGTCGTCGGAATACAGACCGCTTTTTCTGAATTCTTCGATATTACCAAGATGTCTTCCTACCATCAGCTTGTAATTATCAAGCTGCTGTTTAATGCTTGGCACCTTTTTATCTGGACCAACCTCACCGCTGATTTCTCTTGATAAAGTATCATATTCATCTTCGATGATTTCGTCAGCCTGATTGCTTAATGTTTCCTGAAATTTTTGCCGAGCTTCTTCCGCCTTCAAACCTAACTTCTGTGCAAGTCTCTGGTTTTGTTTATATCCTTTGACTCGTGCAGCAGTTTCTTGCAGTTGAGAATTGAAGTCGCTTATTTTTGCATTATATTCCTCTTCAGAAACTTCATTCTTTTTCTGCTCGTCTGTCATAGTGCCAGAAGCTTTTGCTTTAGCAATATCTTTTTGCTGTTTTATAAAAGCACTGCGTTCATCTTTTATTTTCTTACCAGTACCTTTACTTTCATCAATAAGTTTACTCAACTCATTGTAATCATTATTCGCATTCTGTACTGCCTTCGCTAAATCATTCCATTGTTCTGTCAAACCTTTTGCTTCTTTAGAAGCGATCATTCCTTTATTCGTTCTTTCAATTTGATCAGCAAGGTCAGAATAGCTACGGATAGCGGCTTCTGGAACAGTCCTATAATAAAGATCTTTTATATCATTTGTTTCTCGCTGTAACCTTGCAGCTTCTGCGAAATTACCACGAGCTTCAAGAGTTGCAATTGTATCTTCGTTCCCTCGGATTGTTGCGTGATAGCTGTCCCAAATGTTACCTATTGTTTTTTCGTCCTCTGGAATTAATTTTCTTTGGATCGATTTCGACAGCTTTTGTGTTCTCTCCATCGCCTCTTTGTAATCTTCATGCGAAGTTAAAACACCGCCCAAAGCACCGGCATCAGAGATTCCTGTGCCACGCATTTGCTTGATTGCGCGTTCAGACAATTGCAATTCTTTCGCGAACTCATCGTCGATTCCGCCACTAAACATTAATTTATTAGCAAGTAAACTAGCTCTTTGTATTGCATCAAGTCCAAGCCCGGAAGTTGAAAAATTCTGTATTGTTTGAATGACACGCGATGCTGCACGCACAGCATGCGCTATGGATTCTTGACTAGAGTCTATAGCATACATGTTTTGTCCAGCTGCAGCGTCAGCCAAAAGCACATTCAATGCACCAATACCATTGTTTTTGAATTTATCAGGACCGCCTTGACGGAACTCGTCAGCATTTGCATACATCTGCAGCTGGAAGGCAACAGCTCGTTTTTTATCCATTGTGAAATCTTCAAGACCGCCATATGTTTTAATATCAATAATGTTGAGCTTATTATCTTTGTCCAGCATTCTGAACAGCAAGTCCTGATGACCATGCATATCAATGGATTTTGACGAGTCACCAAGTTGCTCACCAAGTTTACTAATAGTCAGATCATCTTCGCTACCGATATATTCATTTGCTAACTCTGGGAGAATAGACAGAATGCCCTTTTGATTTTGAGATGACATAAAAGCTTTGAATCTTCTGTATTTCTTTTGCAATCTGGATTCTGCTATATGACCACCATTGGGCTTAGAAGTAATTTCATCAATCATTGCTTCAATACGTTCGTCATCCCAGTTAGCATCTTTGCCCAATGCCCGAAGCCTATCACTAAATGATTCAAATTTAATATTCTTTGAACTATCTTCTGGATCTACTATTTCTTTACCATTCCAGATATCTTCAAGCAGTTGTCTCTTAACAGCTTCTGGCAAAGCTCGTGTTGCATTTGGATCATCTTTCAATTGCTTGCGCACAAGCTTTTCGCGAATATCAAAGTAATCCTGAATCATATCTTCTGCAGCATGACCAAACATAGTATGTGCATTTGTACCAGTGTCTCGCTTGGTGTCCATTTGTCCAAGCTGATTAACAACCCAGTCAACAGGGTCTTCTGCAAAATGGATCAAGCTTGTTACAGACCATCCAGTATTATCGAGTTTATCTTGTATAGCATCGTGTGGGAGATATTTAAGTTTACCAAGCGCAGAGGACGGATCAACACGTTCATACTGCCTTTTAGATGACAAAGCCATTTTGGCAATACTGTCGAAGTCAAGATGGCTTGTGCTATATCCACCGCCGAATCTTTTAAAAGCACGCATAGTACGTTTAATTGAATCGGAAGCATCATTGATGTGTTCATCTGTCAAGCCGTAATTAGGGTCAAGCAAGTTGCTAAGAACAGTTCCACCAAACTCGCCAATAATATATTCTGCTTCTTGATGGTTATGTCCATTTCTCATTTCAGCGTTAATTGCTTTCGTGCGCATATCAAGCAACGCGTCAGCATCATGTTGCGATGCAATAACATAGTCGCCGCGAAGTTCGCCAAGAAGCAAGCTTTCCATGCCAGTAATAAATTGTCTTGTTTCTTTTGTTAATGCCGATTCTGATGCCTCATTTAAATAACCTTTATCTTTAAGTCTTTGTAAATTGCCCAGAGTAGAGTTGGCAAAAGCAGTACTCCAACTTACACCATTATCCAGCTGCACACCGTTTTGTGCAGCGGTACTTCTTGCAAGTAATGAAGCTAAGATGTTCCCAGACATATGTATCGATGGCAAATTCATTTTGAACAAATTTGTCTTTAAGAAACGACCATAGTCAATATTGTTTTTACTATCTCTGCTCTTCATTAATTGGTTGTTAAACTGGTCCCAAGACTTATAACCAAACAAAATATTTTTTGCTGTATCTGGTGTTTCAAAGAAATAACCAGTTTTTGCAGAAGTAGAGTTTGTATCGTATTGGTCAAAAGCCATGATAAGTTCTTTCGCAATATCTGGAGTGATATCCATCTGCATTGCGTTTCTGGAAATAGCATTAGGCCCGCCCATTCGAATTGATTGCATCATAGAGGCTGTGACCCACCGTCCAACATCCAACGCATTACGCGGATCGAACTTTTTCTGGTCACCAAAAATGCTACGCTTTTGTTTCTCAAGAATACGGTCGCGCTCATCCGGGGCAAGCTGAGCTCTCGCAACAAGATCGTTATGATATGTAACAGTCTTATCCCAGATTTTATTCATCATGTCTTGCATGGTAGTGCCATCTTTGCTCATAAGATCAATGATATCTGACATATCACCGTCAAAGTCAGCACCTTGCATTAATCCGAGAAGAGGAGAGTCTTGTGCCAAATAGATAGCATTCGGGTCCATACCAAGCTGTTGGACGAGCTTCCTGAAATTAGTACTTTTAAGTGCCTTATCATTAGCTCTGTTATTTATTTTTTGTGCTGATTGGATCTGTGCCGGGAAACGGCTAATACCCAACAGTGTAGCCATACTCTTAGAGAACACAGCATCGTTCTCGCCTATACGTAATCTGGCAATATCTGCCGAGCTTAATTCTTGCCCATTGGCATCCTTCGGCAACAGATCTTCTATAACTTGCCCAGTCTTTTTATCGATAAAACGCCTTGCTTTTCCGTTAGTAATCGGGCCAGCTTCCGGTACCCAGCCTCCATCCCACATATTCCGCGGAACTTGGTCGGCACCGATTTGCCCTCTTTTATACATTTCATTGATAGCATCTGAGAATACATTGATTGCCCAAGGAGCCAGCATGCCACGATGCGCCTGTACTCCCTCAGGCATAGGAAGATCGCCTCGACTCATACGTTCAATCATATGAGTTCTAAATGCTTCAATACGATTCTTGTAAGGTTTCTTATTTAATAGAGCGGCACCGCCTTCTGAAAGCAGGCTGGTTGAGAGGGCACTGTCATCAGCGAAAATATATTTCGCCGCACCTGTTGGCGTACCAACACTTCTGAATATATCCCAGAATGTTTTTTGAAACACATCGGCTTGGTTCGCATCAATATCAAGTGTCTGAGCAAGCTGTGCAGGAATCCATGTTAAATGTGTACGCCCAGCTTGATTTGCAGTTCTATTAACATAGATACTATTGTCGGCAATGTTCTGTGCAATAATTTTTTGGATCTCATCATAAGAAGCATTTTTGCCGAACCTTAATCCAGCACCCTTTAAGTCTTCCATATTGATGACCATCTGGGTGTCCTTTGTAATCTTTTGCAATGTGCCGCCATAGCCAGGAACTACGATTTCACCATTCTTGTTGCCGGTAAAAGCTTCAACAACATTACCCATATTGACAGAGTTCAGAACACCTTTGTAGCCAAACATACGAGCCTGAAATGCGTTGCCACCAGTCAACCCGCTACTGATATAACTAGCACCGTTCAATCCTGGAACTTTTGTTTTATCGTTCGCACCAGTGTATGCTGCCATATCAACGATAACAATTTTGTCTTTGTCAGGCAAAGCATCTTTACCATACAGTTGTCGTATATCTACACCTTCTGTAGCGATCTTGGAACTGTACTCCATGAACTTGGCAAAGTCTTGGCTGTTATCGAAAACTCTTGGAGTAATGCCACCAGTAAAGAAATTTTTCAAACCTTGTTTATTTTCAATGTTATCAACTATGTCAGCGCGAACCATTTCAATGCCAAGGGACTTCGGATTAATTCTGGTTGCTTTGAACTTTGTTTTTTGACCGCCAATTTTAACTGACGTTCCTTTTGTGTACAGTTCGCCAACTTGACGCATAAGATTATCGCGTACATCCTGCGGAGTAGATTCGTCGATCAAACGCGGATCCAAATCAATATAAAAGACATAATCAAGAGCAGAATTGTGAGGGAGTACTCGACCACCCTCTGCAGTTCTCATTATTTTGTCCAACCCCATACTGCCATTGACAACCATCTTGTGTGCTCGATCAGTCTCACTATAAGGATCTCCGCTCTGCCAACTTCTGTGCTGTGCAATATCGTCTAATGAATAATGAGTAACCTGATAAGCATTAGGAGTCGCATCAAAATGAATGTTGCCTAATTGCCTCGTGCTGTTATTAATTCTATTAAGATCCACCTTGGGATTCTTTGCTTGCGCTTTTGTGCGCATCTGAGATACAACTTGTGTGTTTAAATCATTGATTTGTGATGAACCATACAGAAGGGGAGTAAGCCAATCAAAATGATCCGACAGGAATCTGGCAGCACTCATAGAACCGTTCAGCAATTTATTGTTTTTATTCAAGATGCGTTCAAAGTCGTCAGGATTATTTACATCTTTGATACCATACATCGGCATGCCACGAGCGCCGTTTTCGATCATCTGATACAAATAACCGGCAGCAGCATTAACTTGCTGTCTTGTCACGTGCCTATTAACACTCAAAGTGCCTTTTGATCTTGATGCAATGCCAGCAAGTTCTGCAGCCTGAGCCATATAAGTATTTTCTTGAATTACATCTCCAAGACTCTTTTTCTGTCTTCTGGTAAGAAAGTCATTGTTTGTAAGTAATGAAGCAAAGTCTGCATTGGACACTTGTGTAAGACCAGTGCGAGCTTTCTTGAAAGCTTTCGGAAGCATATCCTCATAACTCTCAAAAGAGCCAATATGACTATGCTTCATACCTTTGAAATGTTGCATGTAGTCATATCGTTGCACAGCATCCAAAACATTCACAATGCTGTAATCGACAAGTGACTCCATAAAATTATCTAAGTTTTGACCTTTGGGTATTTTGCGCTGTTTGCCTTTTGCTGTCTTTGTCTGAAAGAAAGCCAAGCTCGACATGCTTTCCAAAATACCTTGATATTCTTCGGTTGCCATAACAGCTGAGCGTATATATTTATCAGGAGATAAAGAAGTAATTCGACTTGTGTTATCTCCGAACGTGTTGCCAACTGACCGAATAAGTCTGTTCAAAGCTGGAAGCTGCTTTTCAATATGATGGATGTCAGACTCACTAAAGTGGAACCCATTCAGTGTTTTAGAAAGAGCTTGCAGCTTAGACAAATCGTGTGAAATAGCAGTCATTGTCTTAGCGCCAAATTCATATTCACCAGTACGAAGCTCAGATGTATATGAATTCATTTTAGTATCTGGATCTGTTAATTTCTCTTTAGCGGAGTCCATCAAATCAACGGCATCCTGAACTTCTGTGCGTAAATGCCGTGTGTAATTATTAAAAATTGTTGGTCCTCTGCTCGCTGTTCTCTCTATATTTTCCAAAGACTGATTTAATTTTTCGCCAGCATCAGCTGCCGCAATAAGATCTTGATATCCATCAAGTTGTATTGTCATTGATAATACATCAGCCACATCAATTCACTCCTTTCACAAACTCAGCAGATCTGATTCCGAACGTTGTACACTTTCTTGTATGCACAACCTTTGGTCTGCTCAACAGGGTCGCGCCGATGAGCACGCGAAGCATGCGTTTTCACAAACTTCTTGCGCACATGCCAAGCGCTTGTTGCGACGGCCCTCTGTTTATCTTTATCGAACCATATGTTGCGCCAGAACGGAATGTATTCACACATTTCCTTGCGGCGTTTATTCTTCAACCTAGTCATCCTACGTTTATAAGCGCGGTCATGTTTCATGCGCAACACCTCCAAAAATAATTAAATGCCCAAGACGAGACTTGAACTCGTAGTTGTACGGATTTTAAGTCCGCTGTGTCTGCCTATTCCACCACTCGGGCAAGCTTGCTAAGGACACGAATGCCCCTAGCAAATTGCGATCACTTCTTAGCGAAGTCCCAGCCTTCATTCTTCTTGCCGTTGAGATATTCGAGCGCACCATGCATGAGGTCCGTTTCGAATTCATCAAGAGTGGGGTCGACCGTTTCGGTCATCAGCTTATACAGCCACTGGAGAATAGGGTTCACCTGATTATCGATAGCATTCTTCTTATCGACAGTAAGCTTCAGCACTTCGAGCAGCTCGGCATAGTCACCATCATAACCATACAGGATGGGGGAGTCGCGCCACATCGGCGTGACGTACCACACACCGCTCGGAGCCTGCTCGATACAAGTGTCAATTAGCCCATTCAATACTTCTGCTTTCCTCGTCATTGCGCTTCGCCCCCTTCTTTGTTACAACACCCTGAATCTTGGTCGGCGCGGGCTGCTGCGGAGTGAAGGGATTCGGACCATCCTGCTCGAGGAGTTCGAGAGCAGCAGAGATTGCGCATCTGTATGCGTAGTTCGCGCCAGCGCCACCCTGTTTATATTTACGGTAGTTGGTCTGCATTCTTGAATACAGAATATAGGGATCAGTCATAGTACATCGCTCCTTTACATAGCCCAGTCAATATCTTTCATCTTACTTGCTGGGGTGAAATTCTTGGAATCGGCGAGCAAGTTCGCAAGCCCAGCACCATATGCAACTTCTTTGTGCAGAGGGTTCGCTTGTTCGATTGCTTTGCCCGCATCTTTTGCGAAAGCGTTGCCATAAAGATTGACAACAGCTGTGTAATTCAAGCTCTT
>AUXO016819759.1_pt1 | contig 17783 bp, 24 predicted proteins | sample 768731 | NCBI WGS metagenome assembly AUXO01 (sample SAMN02715735, study PRJNA202380) | gut metagenome | biome: sheep rumen | host: Ovis aries | place: New Zealand: Palmerston North
GGTTCCAGCTGCTAATACAATAATAAATTTATCCATCCGAGTATTGTACTCATTAGATATGCCAAAACTATTAGCCATATAACCAAATGCAAAAAGATATAAGGCTGTAAGTATTATGATTTCAAATATTGTCATTATTCCCTTGTAATATCTAATTCATCAATAGTCCAATTCTCACATTCACTTATAAGATGTTCACGCTTTCTTCTTTCTTTATTGGTCAAATCATCTTTAGCTAAAGACTTTTGTAAGAACTCTTTGAAAGATTCAAGTAATTGAACAACATCAAGATGACCATCATTATAATATTCTTCAAGCCATTCAGTATCAGAAGTATCATAATATATGTTTCCGTCTTCCACCTCAGGAGTATAAGCAGAAGTAAGAACTTTAACACTCTTACTTACACACTGAGATACACACACTTCGAAAACCTTTGCTTCAGGTTCTCTAGGTTCATTCCAAGGGGCAGACGGATTGTCTGCCCCAAGAGGATAGTTATAATTATCGTACATTTTTAGTCGTCATAATTACATTCAGGGTCGTGTGGTTCTACAGTACAATCTCTATCATTGCAATAGTGACGAATACTACCATCTTCTCTAGTTTCTTTCTTATAGTATCCGCAGTAAAAACAACTTCTTTGTCTCATAATTTAATATCGTTTTTATCAAATTCGTCTTTAATTAATTGAGCAAGTATCTTCATATCAGGATGCGGAGCACCAGTTTTACCTTCAAGTCGTAAAGCAAAGAAATGCTTCCAATCTTCATCAAAACCAGTCATTACAATGTCAGACTTTGTAGCTAAAGAAAGAACAGCTCTTGCTTGTTGAGGAGTACAACCATTTTTAAGCAAATCCATATAATGTTGCTCACAATATAACAATGCTTGCAAGAAGATATTCTCTTTATCATTTTCATAGATAGTTTTCAAATATCCATCACCAATGATGTCATCTCCTTCATTATAATATATGCCAATATTAAGATTTGCCCAATGTGGAATTATACAAGTAATGTTACTATCAAATTTATTTTTACTATAGTTACAATACCTTGTAGATTCATTAGCAAATGAGAATCGTCTATGCCTTAAAAGTTCTCTTACAATTCCTATGGAAGTAGTAAGATACATTGTATATCGTCTATGATGATACTTAGTAGGCTTACAACTATATTTTAAATCTCCATAATACATGGCACGAAAGTTTGTTGTAACCAAACAATAGTCATTTACTATAATCACTTCACTATAAGGACTTTGCTCGTAGTATTCCCAGAATGTATTAAAATTATCATTTCCTGTATCTATCTTTCTTGTCAGATAGACAGTACCATGTTCCAACATAGCTCCATGTTTGGCTTTTATAAGATTGTGAATAAGCTTTTTAGAACTATCTTCAGTAGTCATACTTTCACTTTTGTAGCATACTCTGGCACATCGTTCTATATGCTTATACAAATCTTCTTGCTGCCAATATTCAGCTGTCTGCTCTATCAGTTTCATCAACAAATTCGTTAAGTTTCTCTACTACTTTCTTAATATACGTTACAATCCAGAAACTGTCATTGTCGTATCCTCTATGCACAAGTACATAAGACTGTTTGGCCAGTGCTTCTTGCAGCATACGTCTGATGTCACAAACTTGTTCTTTGTGTGCATCATCAGCCATGTGAGGGTTCTCCAACATAAACATCTGCATAAGAGTATCAATATCATCTCTAAGTTTAAGCCTTACAATATCAATTACATTGTCACTAGAACCAAAGCCTGAAAATAAATTATCTTCATCAATACTACCAAATACTAAATCATGATATTTAGCATTCAATACTCCTTTTGCACTTTTTTCATACTTTTCGCACTCCTTCTCATCATCGAAGATAGTACCATCAATAGCTTGATACTTAGTAACTGTGATTACATCAGTCTGCGTTATTCGTTTCATCGTTTGTTAAATTATTAAATGCTTTATTAAATATTCTTTCTTCCATATAGCAAATAGGAGAATCTACTCCTAAAGCCTTTTTGCCATGTTTGTTAAGACCAATAATACGTCCAGTTCTATAAGGATTATTACCAGATTCACCATCTCTTACTTCTATTACGAACATTCCACCTGCATCAATGACTTTCTTACAATCGTCACATAAGCCGTCATGTATCATCATAGGAGCTTTCTCGTCGTTCTTCAATTTACCGAGTAAAGCTACTCCATACTCTTTGCCACATACTTCGCAACAAAGTAATGATGGATTAACACCATGTTTTTCGCTAACACGTATTCCTTTATCTTTCATATTACAAATATAAGTATTTATTCTTATAAAACCAAAAATAAATAATATTTTTATTTTCGATTTCAGAGGATAAAATTTTTCCCCTTATAACTATACTACTATAAGGGGAAAACGCAACAGAGGGCAAAAGAATGGCCAATTTTTGAATCTTTAGGTATCAGATAGACAGCCTGTAGATGCAAATGTCACTCTCTTTTTCTTCAATATCAGTAGAAACAATTATATCTTCATTACTTTCTTGTATAGGAAGAACATTCCAATAAGGTTTCAAATCAAACTTTAGAAGACCATTTCTTTCTTGTATGACAGACTTCATTCGTTTATCTGGAATGACACTATCACTCATAATAAGAAAATAATCATAAGATGAATTGTTTACTATATATCTTCGTACTATCGTGTAATAAGGCTTGTATTCAAGCACTTTTGAATATAGTTTCTTATATATAGGACTAATCCAAGTATTTTTTATTTCTAAGATGTCATCATACTGATTTAGATTCATTTGTTTAATATGTTTTCTATATCCTTTTCTATATCAGCATTTGTTTTAAGAACGTACTTAATTACTATAGACCATTTAATCCAAGAAATATTAATTATTCTTTTATTCGGTCTACGTTCTACGAATATAGCTGGAAGTATGTCAATACCATCGTCTCCAGCTTTAAATGCTGATATTTCTTTACTCAACGCAACATAATGATTTTCATATCTTTCGTAGTGATTCTCGTATAAACACCAGAAGAATATGCAAATCATTATAAAGAAATACACTATTGTGAAACAACCTATAAGACTTATTATATACATATATTTATTATTTTTGCATGAAAAGGAACTTGTTTAACACCGCTTCTATCTCTAAATTCAACAAAAGCTTTCTTACCAATGAGAGTATTTTTAACTTGAAGATGAGCTTTTTGGCTCTTTTGCGGAAGATTTATAGTACAATCAAATAATTCATTATTGATGTCATTGCGAAGAGTATATATCGGAAGACCTCTTTTATCTTCTTTTATATCTACTATTTCAAAATAACCATCATGTATTTTCTTATACTTAAACATAGCCGCATTTCGCTTGCCAAATTGATATTCAGAATTAGGATTTCTAAGAATAAGACCTTCAAAACCAAGTTTAATATTATTATCTCTTACTCTAGCAGCGTGTTGTTGTGAAGCTATATCACACAAATCTGGAACAAGTACAAATTGACTTTTATTGTTAAGATGCTGTGCTTTATCTAAGAAAGTATAACAACGTCTATCAATATTACTTTGTCTTATTTCAGTACGAATTTCAGCAGGTATATTATCTACAGCTATATCATAACACCAATATTGCAACTTAGTATGTTCTGGAAGTTCATTGTTCTTAACAAAAGAATTAACAAGATTTACAGAATATCCAGGAATGTATAGTTCTCCATCCAAATAAGCACCTTCCTCCACCATCATTTCTAACAGTGGTTTCTTAATGCTAGGAAGAAGAACTTCATCCATCCATGACATATTCTTAGTCCAATCTTCTCCAGTTCTGCTATGATAAGTAAGAGTAATAGGAGTAAATAAATCATTAGCTTTTACAGCACCGATAAGACATCTTAGTCCATCAATTTTATATTGGCCTATGTAAGATATATCTTCTTTACCTTTGAGGTCTAGTGTTTTAGCTAACATAGGAAGTACAAAACCATCAGTAGAAGTATTATACTTGGGAAGATAAGTATTGAGAAAGTTATACACATCAATCCTTTCTACGGGGGTGGTATTATCATCTTTTAATTCTTCTATAGACTTATATCCTTCCTTACGTTTAGCATTTATTCTAGATTGAACTTCATTAGCTTTTACAAGAGTTTTGGAGACAGACTCAATATGCTTATCTTTAAGATACAAACCATACTCTAAGAATATAGTATCTGAATCTTCCCATATAGACCAAGAAAGAGGAACGCCTTTGGCATTCCTCTTATATAAAGTTACTTTATTCATTGCTTTTTAAATTTGAACGATAACATATTAATTTTTTGAACTTTCTGTGCAGCTTTTTGTGTAGCTTTAGAAGGTTTAGGTTCTTTAGGCTGTCTCTTAGACTTTGGTTTATTCCAAGCATTTTTCTTTTTAGAGTCATACCAGACAGGGGGATTTTCTTTTTCATAGTTTATATTGTTGTTATGTGTTGTTATAAGTTTCTCAGTATATAAATTCCTAAGTTCCTCATCATCTAACATACTAAGAACATAAGCATATATAGACATTTCGTGCATATAAGGAAAGCCTATAGTTTGCATAGCTCTCAATCCACTAGGATAAATCCTACTACAGTCTAAGTACAGAAGTTGTTTATTTAAAAACTCTTCATAAGATTCACGCTCTAATCTTTGCTTTATTACAGTTTTATCAAAGTCATCAAGCTCAAGTAGATAATCATTTACAATATCAATATTCATCTTATTGTTTTCTCAAATAGAATACAACGTTTAGGCTTACCTAAAAATCCATGAGCATATTGGCATATTTCGCCAAAGTCAAATGTATCATAATGCAGTATTCTACCAGACAAAGCATCTGCCGAATGAGTATTATAATCATAACGAGATGGCAAAGATATACCAAGGTCAGTCAGAGTATCCAAAGCTCTTATAGAACTTATATGTTCATAATCTTCAGAGCCTTTGTTGAAATCTACAATGCCATAACAAAAGACATTTTTAATATCTACAAGAATATCTTTGTGTGGAGGCCTTTTTAATATAACAAGTCCATCATCATCTAAATCTTTCTCTTCTGATTCAGTTAGATAGGAAAGTATAAGATGCTTTACAGAATTAGCTCTAATAAGGCAAATCAGTAAAAAATAGTCCTTCCTCGTAGGAAGTTCTACTCTTGTTATTCTCTTTGTATCTAAGCTCAACATAAGTTATGGTTTCATTTATAAATTGATTTATTTGTTTAATAGTATAAATGTCATGCAAATCAGAGAAGTCTTTAGCCTTATAGTTAGGCAGACCTAGTTCACCTCTAGTAATGAAGATATAAGGTATATCATAAGTTTCTTGTAGATATTTAGCACCACATCTACCAGTAGTATCGAAATCCAAAAGACTTATAATCATACCATTTTTACCTAGTTTATTAACAAGATAATCATATTCTTTTTGTTTAAGTCTATAATTCTCACTAGGCAAATTAATAACTCCAATATTGAGTTTTGCACCAGCCCCCCCGTAGAAGGGATTTGATGCCAAGTGACTTCCAATACTTAATCTGTCTTTAGAACTTTTAGTAATCAAAATATAATCATAATTATCAAGTTCAAGATTAGGTAGTCCTTCAAGAACATTACAATTAGTTATAAACTTTGTTTCTCTAGTTCTATCTCTAAGTGGGAAGTAAAGTTTTATTAGATATATACCTCTTCTATCTTGTCCTAGCATATAAGCATAACACGGGTCTTTAGCTTTATAATAATACTTAGGGTCAGTATCTGCGCCTCTATTTATATAATATTGGTCTACTGGAATTACAAAGTTTGTATTTAAATATCCAAGTGACACACCCCAAGAGTTCCAAAGTGCTTTATCATCTTTATTCCAACTTCTAGGTGCAATCTCAATTATTTGTCGTTTAGTTTTACCTTTGAGAATTGCATTTTGAATTATTGGGTCAAGATTTTCATCAACTTCTTTACCATCTATTATATCACTAAATGTATAAGCTATATGCTTTAAGATAAAATAAAAATCATTTTTGTTATTAGGTTCTATCTTTCTTTCGTAAATCAGACTAAGTATGTAAGCTACCGTTCCATATACGTCTTCAAAAAAGCCAAAACCACCAAAGTCACGGACTTTAAGTCTACCTTTTTTATTAAAGGCGAAGCCCATACTTTTATTGTGGTCATCATCTCTAAATACAGATGTTATAAGAGTATTATGCTCAATACAATCATTTATAACTTCAACAGGAATATCTAAGTATTTAGACATAATACTCACTTGACTGACTTTGGATTCGATAAAGTCTTTTGTCAGACGAGATGTATTAGGATTTCTTTTCATACTTATAGTAAAAAGGGGTGATGCAGATGTCTACACCACCCCCTCAGTTAGCAAATCGTCAATATTTAAAATGGCATTTCTTCACCAGCTGCATTAAATGCAGGATTCTGCGGAGCAACAGGACTCTCAGGAACTGCTACACCACCAAAGCCCATAGCACCATAACCAGGAGCACCGATAGTGGGAGCTTTCTTCGTTTCTTTCGGAGTAATAGATTCACGAGAAAGGTCAAGACGAAGAATAGCAGGAGGAGTATTAGGCTTCTGAATCTCTATAGCACCTGCGCCAATAAAGTTATCAAAACCTAAATCACCATTAGCAGTAACATTAATCCAATCAGTCTTACGTTTGCGATGACGCAGAAGCTTGAGCCAAAGACTAATAGGCTTACCATTAGCATCTTTGAACACAGGCTTGGGAGTATCACCTTCTTTAAGACCAAAACGACCATTGAGCATAGCAGCGGCATTATTGAACACCTGAGCATAGCCATCGAGGACTTCCTGAGGGTCAACAGGATTATACTCTCCGTTATCGTCCCAATCTACAAACGGAAGTGTCAGAGCTTCTTCCTCTTCAGGAGTAAGCTGTCTACCGTTAAGATAGAAGACATCAAGCATATGCTTAATCCAGTTGAAGACATTGTTCACCTTCCACTCTTCGCTTCCATTAGGAATAGTATTGACATTACTTTCCACAGGGAACAGAGTCTGATAAACATGACGGCGCTCATTAACGTTCGAATGATTAGAAGTAAAATGCAGAGTAAGACGAGGAACTTTCATTCCAGTAAACTGCTTTCCATCAGCATTTACACTCCAATCTACACGAACCTCTTCAAGATGGCCAATAAAGAGACCATTTTGAGCTGCATCTTTCTCATGGAATTTAAGTTGAGATACAGCTTGAGTTTGATTACTTACACCTCTTCGAAGTTTCTTTGCTGGTGCCTCTGCAGCAGCACCTTTAGCTTTTTCTTCTTGCATAACTTAATTAAGTTTTAAAAATTAAACAAAATTAGAGCGAGTAGTAACTACCCGCTCTAATATTAGTATGGACAAAGGTATTAGTCCTTCTTCTCACGAACCAGTTCCACATCCTCTCCGAACTCGACAGGATAAGCGAAGATGGTTTCATTCTGATAACCATTGTTCACTTCGGTCTCAAATGCGTCATCAAGCAGAACCTTGTAATAACGAGTGTAGTTCTCTTTGTCATTACCAAGGTCAGCCTTCATGCTATTCCAGATAGCAGTATCAGTGAAGGACAGCTGAAGACCGATACCAGTAGCAGTCGAAGAAGTAGAGGTCTTAGAACCACTAAGAGCGTGATACTTAGGCGACTCAACATCGTCAACGGTGATAGCAGCAATCAGTTCCTCATCGGAAGCATCAGGATTGCCAACTCGCTCAATAAGAGCCTCACGCATAGAATCGAGGAAATTAGCAGCATTACGCTTAATGAATGCCTCTTTGTCGGCCTTGCTATAACGCTCAGAAGCCATCACAGGGTTGCCCTTAGCATCATACAGCAGAACACCCTTAGCAATAGCCCAAACAGTAAACTCTTTGAGCACTGCATCCTGGCCTTCACGAGAGTCGAGGTCAACACCATTCTCAGCAGCCCAATTAACAAGAGCTTCATCACGCTGAACGATAGCCTGCTCAACACTGGAAATGTTGTTCAAGAACATGATGTTCTCTCCCACTGCAATCTGCAACTTCTTGCTAACAGGAGCAGTAATAGTGAACTTACCAGATGTCGGAGAAACAATCAGCTGAGGCTGAGCATTAACAGTTGCTGACTTCTGACCTGCCTGAACGGCGTTAAAACCGAATGAAATTTTACTTCCAAGTTTCATAACATTTAAATGTTTAAGTGAATAAATAAATATAATTAAAAATGATGCCGCATACACGGCTTACTCTATAACTTCGTAATCAGATGGAGAAAGGTCTACATTCTCCACAATTTTCAATTCTCCAGTTTCCATAACTCCCATAAGAACATCGGAAGCTATATCTCTGGCACCGAGAGTAAAGGCTCTATGACTAATAAGGATTCTAGCATACTTTTTATAAGTATCTTTAGTAAGCAATTCAGCAGTTTGTGCTTCTGAATAGCTAAAATGACTAACAGCAGTCATTTCTCTTTCCTTACCATTCACAATCATGTATCGTTTGAACTCATATTCAGTAACAAAATCAATAGGTTGTGGAGGAATCTTTATAATAGGATAATTACCTTCACTTGCAATCTTTTGTGCATGAGCTTTATTTATAGCTTTTACACATTTGCTACTAATAGTAAATTCATTATATACATTGCCTTTTAAGTCTATATAGAAAGAGAGAGGATAAACTCCCATCTTTCCATCTTTCGTAGCATTCTTAGCATCGTCAGCATCACGACATATAACGCAATAATCTGGAAGTTGCGTTTGATTATAAATGTTATTACCGTCAGTATATTGATACTGAGGAGTATAATCTTTAGTGCATTTCCAAACTACTCCTGCCTTCAATAATAACGCCTTTATAATATGAACATCAACACCAGTCTTACCATTTATAACGTGAATGTGTTCTATACAACTACTAAAAGGAAGTTGCAAATCTTGTGCCCTCATAAGGATTGCTAGTCCCTCATTAACACTTTTAATACCGCCTTTATCTGTAGCTATAATCTTCTTTAAGAAGACCTCTGCTTGTGCCAATTCTCTCTCGTCAAGCAGATTGAACACTTTCAAACCAGTATTGACATCATCATGCCTTACAGCCAATGCACGACTGTCGTGTTGTGCTTTCAAAGCATCGTCTTTACCTTTGTCCATTATTTCAAAGAGCATTTGTTATCTATGCAAATATACAAATAATATTTTAATCGACAATGACAAAATCAAGATTATTTTCAAGCAAAACTTCCTGTTCACAATTATTAACAATCGTTTGCATGGGCAATAATTCTTTATTTTGCAGCCGATTTTCCTCTATCGTATTCTTTACATAAAGACTATATAATTTTAGTTTGTGTCCAAAATTAACATTAGATAGTCTATAAAGATAACTCTTGATAGATTCGCAAGCAGGTGATGTAATTATCACAATGTCTACACTTATAGATAAATCTTTATCAGGTGCATTATTTGAAGATAAAATTCTAAGTTTATCATTGTTATAATAAGACACATTTCTAGTCTTTTGAGCGGTGCTTCCTAACATTCTAGGTTGTCCTTTCTTAACACCAGATTTATATCTAACAACGTTACCTTTAGAGTCAATATCAACAATATTGTCAAGTTTATCATGATAATTACCACAAATAACACCGAATTCTTTATTTATTGCATCCGTAACTTTAGATGCAAATTCAGCACGTTTATTGATTATCAGAATTTTAGCTTTATCATTTTCTTTAATAATTTTTAGAATTTCATTTATTTTGCCAGTAGAATCGCTCAATAGAGCATTTCTATAACGCATCACTTCAAAAGTCTTATTAGCTCTTTCCTTAATATTTCCAGGATTGAACATAATATCAATTCGTCTGTTAAGTTCTACAGACATATCGAGAGTAGGACTCCAACCATTGTCAGAAGCTATCTTTGCACATATCATCTCAGAAGAGATATTAAGAGCTTGGTTTCCAAGTCTTGCTTGATTCATATTATCTATAGAACCAAATATGCTCATAGAAGCACTTATGTACTCATTATAATATTGAAGAAGTTTATATTCTTCAGTATTCTCAGCTATTGTGACAGGAGACCAAATGTCTTCTACGGGGATGCTAATGCGCAACTCATCCAAATCTTTCTGATTAAAGTCTGGAAGAAGAGGAGCATAACCATATATTGCATTATTCATTGGAGCAGTATCAAATAAGAATAATTTGAACTTACTCTTAATAACAAGATAATAAGTAGATTCTCTAGATACAAAGGTATTATAACAAAGAATCATATCGGGTATCATAAAATTCACCCATTTGCTTATGAACTCTATTGTTAATATCCTAAGTTGCTTCTTATCTAACAGACTTTTAAATTCATTATTATTTTCTTCTATATCCTGATGAGTAATAAATTCTACTAAATCCATTCTAGTATTGAAGTCTTCAGTAATAATTAATACATTCAAAGCAGGATTCTTGTTATACATCTTTTGAAGTACATTAAGAACCATGAATCGTTTATCTAAAGGATATGGCATCACAAATGTACCAACACCTTTATTATCTCTCCAATGTTCTAATGCTCTATTATAAGCTTCATCAAGAGTCATCGTCTTCGTCAAATAAAGTTAAATATTGTCTAGCATATTTCTTTATAGCTAGTTTTCCACTAGTAATACCTTTACTTTTATCAGCTTTTTGATTAGGAGATATTTTAAGTCTTATTGGGTCTATAATTTTATAAGCCTCTTCATAATAATACTTATAGTTAATATCTCTTTCTTCAATAGGCTTGTCATCGAGAGTATTAAGAATTTGAACTGGCAGTCCAGAAGCAAGATTGCTTCTAGCTTTAGTTGTAGTATGCTCTTTTTGCAATACAACCCCCTTAGATGAAACATAGAATCTCACATACCTCTGACTATAAACTGTCTTTACAACACCATTCTCAACTTTATCATAACACACATCAAATTGTTTACCAACATTTTGTGTTTTACAAAAGTCAAGAATATCAGTATGATTTCTCAGTGTAGTCATTACTGGAGTGCCATTTGTAAAGTATTCATATATACATTTGGCGATTATAGGCATATCATACCCTTTCTTCAATTCTTTAAGATATTGCTTAGGGTCTAACGCACCTTTGTATTCTACTTTCCCATCTACTTGAATATCAAAATAGTTATTAACATCTCTAACAACTAATTTTGAATATTCTTCAAAATCAGCACCCATCTTATTATACTCATTCCATCTGGTAGTTATTTCCTTATAAGTATCAAACTTATCTCTAGGAAGTTTTATAACTATACCATCAGTATTAGCACTTATAACATGAATACCATTCAGTTCAAGTTCTTCAATAAGAGTCATTGTCATTAATTGACCATTTATTGTAACTTGCATTTGTGCAAATCTGTCATAAAGAAAGAATATTTCACTTCCAAGTTTACCATAAATAGAATTAATAACAATCTTCAGAGCTTCAGCTGCAATTTTATTAGGAACTCCTTCTATAACGTGTTTATCACTATCTTTTGTGTGCTTGCATTTTACTCTAGTATCTTTTAAGAATGACATCATTTTCACAAACGCATTCTTATTTAGGTGTTTTGGTGCAACACCATAACTAATCATAATACTAGGATAATATGAAGTATAATCATGATGTATATACATATACTTATCATTAGATTCGTAAATGGCTGGTCTATCAACGCTATGAATACCTCCAGTAGCTAAAGTATATGTAGTTCCATAAAACGTTATAGTTTTATTAAAACTATCTTTGTTAGTTCTGTAAATTACAACTTTCTTCATTTCTTCCAACATATCCTGTAATTCTTTTGTCTTGAATTGAATATGTGGAAATATTATCTTTTTGAATGATAGTTTTGTCCGTTCAGTTCTCTCTTTTATGAATTGCTGTTTACGCAGTCCACTCATATCAGAATAAAATTTCTCAGTAAGTTTATCAGCAATATTTGCTCTAGAACTACAAAGAACATTTATTCCAAACGCATGAGTAATAGAATATCTAAGTTTGACTTCATCTGGCTTTTGCCTAACCATTTCGCATAGTATGAATACATCATTTTTATTATAATGTAACATAGGCTCTATGTACTTAGGCAAAACATATCTTTTAAAATCATTTGTTATGATTTTATTAAGATATTCGATAGCCATACCTCTATATTCTGCTTCTTTTCTCCAATAAGCATTGTATTCTTCTTCATCTATAGGTGGAAGTTGAAACTCCAATAATTCCCACCATTTAAGATTTATAGAAGTTTGCTTTAAAGACTTACCGAACTTTTGCCTTTCTCCGTTTTTATCTACAACGACACTTGCAGCATTAAGTCCATAAACTTGCTGCAAATCTACAGAGGCATAAGGAAGTCTATATTTCCTTATAACTTCTATTTCTTTATCAGCATAAAATAAATCCTTTTCTTTTTGCAAAGCAATTATCTTATCACTTATAGATTTAAGCTTACGAAGTAGAGTCTTTGTAGAATCAAAACGATTAAAATACATAAGCAAAGCCTTAATCATATAATCATCATATCCGGAGCCATTAAACGAAAACAAATCATATCTAATAGGTTCTTGATACACATTATTATTCTCATCATACTTAGTTATATAATGAGGTTCCATTTGATTAAGATATGATACAAGAGATAGCAACTGGCTATCATCTGTATCACTTACATAAAAAGACTTATAAGGAACTTTATCAAGTCTTTGCTTAATCTCTTCTACAGTAAGACATTCGGTAAGAGCAAGAGGAGTGCCATTGCTATTGCAATCAGCAAATATTTGAAGATATGCTTTTATATCAATAAATATTACGCTGAAAACATTAACAAAGCACTCCACGTCAAATGCTCTTGACAATATCATAACTTAAATTCTTCTATGACTTTCTTAGTAAGAACACCACTGTACCCTCTACGTTTGAGTTCATCCATAAGTTCTCTAGCAGTGAAGTTCTTAAATCGCTCACTACGATTATCTTTACGAAGACAAGCCTTACAAATTTTTGTAGGTTTACCTTTAAAAAGTCTAAATTCGCTTATAGGTTTAGACTCTCCGCAGCATGAACAAACTGCACTTTCTTCTACTACAGGCACAGCCATAATTGGGTTATCAGTTTCCATATCTTAAATACAATTTATTTTTGGCTCTAGAACAAGCCACATACAATCTTCTATTTATCTCTTCAGCATTAGCATAAACTCTACCATATTTATCAAATACAATATCGTTTACGTCAACCAACACAGTATCAAATGTACTACCCTGTGATTTATGAGTAGTAAGAGCAAAGCCATAATCCAGATTTCTGGAAAATATAGATTTACCAGTATTATCAACTATATTAGTTAGAAGAAGGCAACTGTCTTTAAATTCGTAATACTCTTTCCATTTCGTACTACGAACATTTGCCTTAGCGGTCTTAGCAGCATTTATCATAGTGTTACTCAAAGCTACATAATTTCTCATAGTATCCATATTAGAATGGTCTAATACAAATAAAGGAGTAGTAACTTTGCCACCATGAATTGCTACGAATCTTATAAGAAAACCTTTAAGATTATATACAGGATGAACATAATTTACAATGTCATCAATGATATAATCCTCTGAATTTTTGATTATAGTGTCATTAAAAGCATTTACTAAAGTAGTATATGATATAATCAAATCATTTTTAGTAATAATACTTTTCTCGCTATCCTCAATAATTTTATTTCTTATAAACTTATTCCAAAAACTGACACTAGCGTTAGTAAAAGATAACACTTTAGCAAAGTCTATATTTGTAGTAAGTGCGGGGTCTGAAAAGTTAGAATATACCTTTTCAGCAAATTCTGCACTATTGCATACCTTATAACCTTTGGTGTTATCAGAATCAAAAGCTTCTTTATTCTTGGAAATGTGTTCCAAAAATTTAAAAGTTTTATTCTTAATATCCTTTCTTAGAACATCATTTATAAGAGGCCTTATAGGATTATCTTCTTCTTGTCTTACGATTTCTTCAAGACTATATGTTATGACATTCTTGAATGCGCTAGAGTACCTCTCGCCAACAGGAGCAAGTTGGTACTCATCGCCTATATATATTATCTTACACTTCTTAGATTTACAAGTTCTCTCAAGAAATATAAGAAGAGAACTGTTAATCATAGAAGCTTCATCTATTATATATAGTTTATAATCTCCTATCTTTATACGACCTCTAGGGTCAAAAGGAGGATTATTAATATCAAACTTCTCTATATCAAAATTAAGTCTAAGACCTAAATCTGACTGAAGAGTATTTATCTTAATACTACTCATAGCTATATTCTCATTAAGAATGCGACAAGCTTTATGAGTAGGCGCAGCAACACCTATCGTAGAATAAGCAAGATTGCTATTCTTGATAAGTGCTTTTACGAGATATGTTTTGCCAGTTCCAGCTGGCCCAACAAGTGCTCGTTTGTAATCATCTTCATTATATTCTGAATTTATAAAATCCATAAGATAATTATAAGCACTTGCTTGGTCAGCTGTAAAACCGACAATAGATTGTTTATCTTTATATAAATCAAAGTTCATCTTGCGTATTTTCTTATCACTTCTTTCATGTCAAAATATTTCTTACCGTTAATAGTTACAACCTTTCCAGAAAAAATATAATTCTCACATAAAGCTGAATATTGTGTATCAAGCCCTGGATGATAGAGATATTGAGACCTATCTCTAATATACATTATATGTCCTCTATTAGCTTCAGGCTCAATACTGAACACTTCAGCACGATGTAAGTCATAAGATTCTTTAGTAAAAGGTATTACCAAGTCATCTTTAGCATCACCTCCAAGACAAGAAGCTTTTATTCTTGCTTTGAAGATTCCATCTTCTTTGATGCACAAAGCTTCAACAGTACCTGTAAGAGTCTTCTTTTTGACTCTTACAGGTTTCAATACTATTTTAAATTTAGCATCCATTACCACCAAAGACTTTTATGATTGGCTAATAGCCATTCCAGTATTCGTTCAATCCTTAACGATATATCAATCTCTTCATCATCAAGCATTTCGACTAATTCAGTTAAATGCTCTTTCATTTGCTGAAGACTTTCATAATCGTCACTATAGTGCATCATTATATCTTTGTATGCACTAAGCCAACATTTAATATATCTTGCAATATAGCCTTCAAAAGATAACAAGTCATGAGATGTAATACAAGGATAAGTTACATCTTCACCAGCCATATATATTTCATGTTTATCATCACCTTCGTAAGTAATGATAGGTACATCTTCGTTAGGAAGTTGCACTAAACATAAGTACCTAGACTTATCATCGGAGTTTCGTCTTTTTATCTCCTGAACATACTTAACAGGTGTACCATTTTTTAGAAACATAGGTACACCCATAGCTGCATTTCTAGCTTTAAATTTATACATTGTTTTAGGTATTAAGTTTAAATAATAAATTGATTTTCGATTTGAGAGGGTTTCAGTGTATTGCTTATCAGATAATAAGCAAAGCACCTAAATGTCCATATAGCCAACACAATTAGCTGTAGTAGGCTATATCCGATTGTTCTCTCGCTAAATCATCAACTCTATCTGATTCAGCAAGTTCCTGTAAAAATTTATCCGCCTCTTCTTTGCTTTTCTCTTTAAGCAAGAAGTCATAATACTCATCTACTGTCATATACATTTATAATAAAAGGATGAGTTATTCGCTCATCCTTATTAATAATTAGTGCTCCAAGTGAGATTCGAACTCACACAACCACTACTGGTTAAGGGATTTTAAGTCCCTCGCGTCTACCTTTTCGCCATTAGAGCAAAAAGAATTATCCGACTTTCACAAGCAGGATAATTCGGGGATTATTCAATCTTTTTACACTATACTATCAAACTAATACCCAAAATTATAATAATTATGCCTAGTATGATATTCAATTCTTTTCTTAGTTTTAATTTCTTTTTAAGATTACTAAGTTCATTTGCACTATCACTTACTTCATGCTTTAATTGCACAAGCTGTTTCTGCATTCCAGCCATATCTTTAGTAAAGGCTGTATTAAGCTTAGTAGTAGTATCACGTTTGATAGTTTCGATTTGACCAAGAAGACGTTCTGCGTCTTCTTCAAGTTCAGATATTCTAGAAGCCTGTTTAGCCTCCACATCGTCCTTGCGCAGGATAATCTCTATCAACTGCGCTTTTGTCTGCTTTTGCAGACCAGTTTTTGTTTCACTCATAATTTATTCAAATTGGATGTTAGTTTCTGTTTCTTCTTCGGTATCAACACTTATCAGATAATCTACATCATCAATATCCTGTTGAAGTACCGAATAATCAATAGTAATATCGAAAGGATTCATCATATTATCAGTTTCTACAAATATACTAATAATAGATGAATCCTTTCTACGGGGGTGCTATTTTAACCTTTTTTATTTTTAGGTTCATATTTCACACCCAATTCTTTGCATATCTCAGCACTAATTTCAGTGCCTAAGTAAGACTTGTATTCTTTACCAGTCTTAGCAGACTTCCTAATCACAAAGCAAGACCCGGTCTTGCCCATATAAATAGGATAAGTATTACCCTTCGAATCAGTCCAAACAAACTTAGTCTTTGTAGGCTCTGCTTTGGCTCGCCCAGCAGAAGCCTTTACTGTAAAAGTATTACCACTTCTTACATAGTTTTGTGCTTGCACATTACAAACAAATATAAGAAGTATACTTAACAGTACCGCTTTCATTATCGATAATCTCATACTTAACACAGTTTATTATAGGATTATAATTGATATAATTCACACTCTCGTCAGTACCTAAATGGTCACCTACATACTTATTTGCAGTAGCAATAAGTTCTGGAGTGAGCTTATCAGAAGGCATAGCAATCAAGGCACTAACAATGTTAGCGCCAGTACTATCATAGTTATCTCCGTAATACAATACAAGATAAGAAAGTATCTTGCGAAGAGTATCGGCAGACGCATTTTTTAATAACGTCTGTACTTGCTCATTAGAAATGTTCACATTCATACGGCTAATCTTTTAGGAGTTCCTTTATATCCCCATTTGATAAACGACTTAGCTGCCAAAGCGACAGCTTTCTCAAAACTCGTTGTGCATATCGTTATAGCTGAACAATTATCAGCTACACGACTACTGGTGAAAAAGAATACTTTCATGGTAGTAAGTATTAAGCACTCCCGAAGCACTAATAAGCACTTCGGGAGTAGCGTTAATAATTAGATAAACGGATTAACCGCCAATATACCAGTATTAGCAGCCTTTTTCTTAACACCAGACATTTCCTGCACTGCGATAGGAGTAACAGCTGCGACCACCTGCGGGTCAAGCTTGCAACTATGGATAGCAGTAAAATACTGCTTTCTTTCGACCTTAGTTCCAGGTATGCTGGGATTATCATCGCCAACGTTCAGTAAGCTACGCTCAAATGTGATTGTAGCACCACTCAGCAACAATGCGAGAATAGTCTCAACATTGTCATATTCCTCAGGCCTACCAAGAGTTTTAGCAGCTAATAGAATACCAACAGGATTGTTGGTACTTTTAAGCATATCGACCAAGCATCTCAATCCCTTTGAGAAGTTGGTACGATTGACCTTGTTACCATCTTTGTCAAACTGCTCGAGAGCAGCAATGTCTTTGACCTTATCAGGGTCAGTTACATCTTGAATGTTAGACA
>AUXO012678088.1_pt1 | contig 17782 bp, 18 predicted proteins | sample 768731 | NCBI WGS metagenome assembly AUXO01 (sample SAMN02715735, study PRJNA202380) | gut metagenome | biome: sheep rumen | host: Ovis aries | place: New Zealand: Palmerston North
TACGATGATTGCAATGTTACTTGGAGCATTAGTAGTTATGGCTGTAGCGTATGCGGCTTTTAGTACAGCTCTTACAATCAATGGTACGGCAACAATTAGTTCAAGCTGGAATGTTCAGTTTGATTCAACTAAGACAAGTGGTACAGGAGTTATTGAGGTAACAAAAGGATTATCTACCGGGACTGCACCTAGTGGTGGTACTATTTCTTATTCAGATGGAAATACTAAGGCAACTTTAGGAGCCACTTTATATCAACCAGGAGATACAGTTGTATATACGTTAACAGTTAAAAATACTGGTAGTTTGGCAGCAACTTTAGGAACTCCTACAATGACGGCTACTTCTGGAGGAAGTTGTTCTGGTAGTGGTACTAGTACGGTATGTACAAGTACAGCTGGTCATGTTGAGTTTACTATTAGTAATTTTTCAAAAACTAGTTTAGCTGCTACTAACGGAACCGCAACTATTAATGTAACTGCTAAGTTTAAAGACGTTTCAGTTTCAAACTTAGCTTCTGGTGAGCAATTAAAGGTTGCAGTAACTTTTTCCGCAACACAAGCTTAGTTTTATAGATTACCTTTTGGTAATCTTTTTTCTTGACAATGAAGGGATATTTATTTATAATTAGGTCGAAGTAATGGCAAAAATTAGTTATTTTAAGTATAGAAAATTTATGAAATTTTTTTGTTTTGTGGAGGAGTTTTATGAAAGAGAAAATAGAATGTATTTTTGAAGAGGTTTTTAAAAAAATAGGCTATAGTTTAAATGTAAAAGTAATTAAGTCTAAGGAAGAAAATGTTGATTTTCAGTGTGATAATTTATTTGGGCTTGCTAAAGAATATCATAAGGCTCCTTTAGTAATTGGGGAAGAAGTTGTAAAAGCTGTTAATGAAATAGATTATTTTTCTTTATATTTTAAAAGCGTTACGCTTGCAAACCCTGGTTTTATAAATATTTGTGTCAGTGATGAGTTTATAAATAAAACGTTAAAAGAGCTTATGAATAAAGATAAGTTTGGGGTAAAAAATGAACATAATACTATTGTTATTGATTATGGTGGTCCTAATGTTGCTAAACCCCTTCATGTTGGACATTTAAGAACGGCTATTATTGGGCAGGCTATTTATAATATTTTAAAGTTTAAGGGTAATAGAGTTATTGGTGATGTGCATTTAGGTGATATTGGTACACAAATGGGTCAGGTTATTTATGGCATATTAAAAGATTTTCCTAATACTGAGGCTAAAGATATTAATTTTGATTTGGATTATTTAAATAAAACTTATCCTCATATGAGCGCTTTGTGTAAGGAAGATGAAAAGGTGAAAGAACAGTGCCTTAGAATAACTAAAGAGCTTCAAGAAGGTAATCCTCAATATAAAATTCTATGGCAAAAAATATGTGATATTTCTGTTTCTGATATTAGGAGGCTTTATGATTATTTAGATGTTCATTTTGATTTATGGTATGGTGAATCTAATTCATATAAGCAGTTTTCAGAGATGATTCCTTTTATTGAAAAACAAGGTGTTATTAGAGAAGATGATGGGGCAAAAATAATTGATGTTAGGGAAGATGATGATAAAATAGAGATTCCACCGCTTATTTTACAAAAAAGTGATGGGGCGTATTTATATGCTACTTCTGATTTAGGAACTATTTGGCAAAGGGAAAAAGATTTTCATCCTGATTCAATAATATATGTTGTTGATGCTCGTCAAAGTATGCATTTTTTACAAGTTTTTAGAGCAGCTAAGAAAACTCATATTTATGATGGGAGTTTAGAACATTATGGTAATGGCACTGTAAATGGTCCTGATAATAAGCCTTTTAAAACCCGTGATGGTGGGACTTTAAAACTTGAATCTTTAATTGAAGAGGTAAAAAAAGAATTTATAAGTTTGCGTGAAGAAAATAAAAATATGAATGAAGATGATTTAAATAAAATAGTAAATGCGATTATTAAGTTTGCTGATTTACAAAATGATTTAACGAGAAATTATATATTTGATATTAAAAAATTTAGTGAAGTTAATGGTAAAACTGGTTCATATATTTTATATAGTTATTTAAGAATTAATAAATTACTTTCTAATAATGATGGAAATCTTTCTTCAAAAATTTATAATGATGCTGATAGATTATTAAGATTAAAGTTGACTGAGGTAAGTGATGTTATCGATCTAGCTGCTAAAGAAAGAAAACCTCATTATATTGCTAATTATTTATATGAGCTTGCTGTTATAGCTAATAATTTTTATGAGGCAAATAAAATGACAGGGCTTGATAATATAGTTAGAAATGATTATGATATAGTTCTTTCATTTAATAATAAAGTTTTAAAAACATTACTTTCTTTGCTTGGTATTCATATTCCTAAGGCTATGTAAAAAAGAAAAAGTTAAAAATTTTTTCTTTTTTTTGTTTTTCCCTTGAACTAAAGTTTAAAAAATGATATATTAGTATCAGAGTAGAGATAGGCTACTTAAAAATATATAAGGAGGAAGAAAGAATGGAATCTAAACACAAAAACGCGTTAATAGGAGCACTACTAGCAGTAGTATTTGTTATGGCAGTTGGTTATGCAGCATTTGCAACTACTTTAACAATTAATGGTACTGCACAAATTAGTTCAAACTGGGATGTACATTTTGATCAAACTGTAAAAACGGCTACAGCAACTAAAGGCGTTGCTACTGGTGAAGAGCCATCTGGTTCAGTAGAATTATCTTCTGATAATTTAACTGCAACTTTAACTGCAAATTTGAAGCAACCAGGCGACAAGGTTGAGTATACTTTACAACCTAAAAACTTTGGTACTATTACAGCTAAAACTACTGGATTTACTGCTTATGTAACTTCTTCTACTACTGGTACTGCTGATGCACAAACTGCGGCTAATGCTCAAAACCAAGGTGATGTAATGACTGGCGGAACTAAAAAAGTTGGTAATATAATTTACACTGTATCATTTACTCCAAAAGAATCAATTGCTGGCGGAATTGCAGATAACGAGGTTAAAGTAACTGTTCAATTTGATCCAAATGCACAATCAACTTCACAAGAGTATGCTGCAATTCATGTTACTATTCCTTATACACAAGCTTAGTAATAAAAGTATAACAGACTGCTTATAGCGGTCTTTTATTTTGTTAAAATGCTTAAAAAATCTTGATTATAGAGTAAAAAAATGTTATAGTTTTATTAGAATAGATTTTATAATAGGGGAGGTAAAAAATGGAATCTAAACATAAAAATATTTTAATTGGAGTGTTACTTGCTATTGTTTTATTTATGGCAGTTGGTTATGCAGCATTTGCTACTAATTTGACTATTAATGGTACGGCTAATATTAGTACTTCATGGGATGTTCATATTAAATCTATTGTTCCTTCTGCAACAGCTGTTGGCACTTATAGTAATGGAGAGACTACTTATACTACTGCTGGTAGTATTAAGCATGAAGTTAAAGATAATTATACTGCTGAATTTAGCGCAATATTACTTTCACCATCTGAAACTGTAACTTATACTGTTACTGTTGAAAATAGTGGTACTATTGATGCTAAGATAGGGCCTGCAGGTATTACTTTTAGCGATTCTACTATGGGTCAGTCTAATCCAACAGATGCAATTTTGTTTACATATTCTGGTATTGCCGTTGGTGATGAGTTATCTGCTAATGGAGGAACTGACACTTTTACAGTAACTGCTACTTATAATCCGGCAATTACAACGCAGCCTTCAGCCGCACAGCTTGAAAAAACTGTTACTATGACTTTAAATTATGTACAAAAGGCTTAATAATAAGCTTTTTTAATGTAAAATAGTCAAAAAAAATTTAAAACTGTTGTCATTTACGTTTTGTTATGTTATAATTTATTATAGTAGTGGATAGTAAGTGATTATTGTCTACAAAAGGGGTTATAACATGAAGAACAATTTTATAATATATGGTCTTCTTACTATATACTTCTTTCTTAACACTTTTATCTTAAATCCGATGAATTTGCCATTTTATAATGAATTTATAAATCCAATTTTGTGGATTATAATTTGCGGCATTGCAGTTTATTTGAGTCATGATACTAATTTAAGAGTAAAAGGTGAAAGGGATAAAACCCAAAGTTTACTGATTGCGCTAATTATATATATTATTGTATATTTTTTGTTGGGACTAGTATTTGGGTTTGAGAGGACACCATATTCAAAAGAGATTTTAGGTATTTTGAAAAATTTGTGGTCTTTTGTTGGCGTTTTGTTTTTACAGGAGTTTGTGAGAGAATCTCTTGTAAAAAATGAAAAGAAAAAGAGAATTAATTATATTTTAATAGCTATTTTATTTGCGTGTTTGAGTATAAATTTTTCAAATTTTTCTAGTCATTTTGCTGATTTACAAACGGGCTTTACTTATGTATCGTCTGTGATTATTCCGGCATTTCTTGAAAGTGCGATACTTACTTATTTAGTTTATATTGGCGGAGCTAAGTTTTCAATTATTTATAGATGCTTTATAACGATTCCGCCATTTGTTGTTCCAATTATTCCTGATTTAGATTGGTTTGGAACGGCGCTTGTTGGTATTGCTTTACCACTTGCAATATATGTGTATATGAATTATGTTCATGTAAACAGAACTGAAAGACTTTCTAAAAGAGAAAGAAGAAAATATAATCCAATTGTTTATGTTCCGGTATTTGCTTTTATAGGAGTACTTGCTGGATTTGTTATAGGAATATTTAAATATCAACCTATCGCGGTTATGTCTGGTAGTATGTCTCCGACATTTAACAGAGGGGATGCGGTAGTTATTAAAAAACTGAGCACTCAGGAGAAAGATCTTCTTGAAACTGGAGATGTTATTCAATTTGTAAGTGGCAGCAAGTTTGTTGTTCACAGAATAGTTGAAATAACCAATGATGATTATGGTAATAAACTGTTTATTACTAAAGGTGATCATAACAACACAATAGATGTTGATAAAACAAGTTTAGAAAATGTAAAAGGAAAAGTAATGTTTGTTGTACCGTTTATTGGTTATCCATCAGTATGGCTTAGTGGTGCAATTTCATAAAAAGGGGAGAAAATTATGATGAAGAAAAAAGAAGAAAATAAAATAATACTGAAGCAATGGGTAAGGGTGTTTTTGCTACTTGTTATCATTGCGGTAATTATAATTTCAATTTTTTCGATTATTAAGGCTGTAAATCCTGAGGTTAGTTCGAAAAAGAAATTATATTCATATAGTTATAATTCTAATTTTGATTATAAGGTTTATTTAAAAAACAATAATTTCTTTACAGTTCCTTATTTGGATATGAATAAACAATATATTGCTTCAATTATTGATCATATCGAGGCAACTCCAAAGTATTCATTCCAAAGTACTGAGGATTTGGATTATACTTATGATTATTCAATTATAGCTACAGCTAGGGGTCTTGGTGAAGATTCTGATGGGCGTAAGGTTGATGTTTGGTCTAAAGAATATCCAATTTCATCTTTGGAAACTATTAAGGGAACTGGTAAGGAATTTGTTATTGGTAAGACTGTTAATTTAGATTATAATGCTTATAACCAAGTACTTGCTGATTTCCGTAATCAATTTGGTCTTTCAGTTGATGCACGTGTGGATTTAGCTATGAAAGTAAATGTTTCGGCAGCACTTAAAGGTACTAATGAAAAGACATTACAAGAATCTTATACTATGAGTTTGCAAATACCTTTACTTGTTCAAACGGTAAGAGTAAAATCAGATTACGTAAATACAGGTAGCAATACGGTTTATGGTAATACTGCTGCTAGTAAGAAGATAAATGTTCCAATGGCGTTTATTAGTATAGTAGTACTAGCGGGATCATTAGTAGTGTTTGTAAAACTTGTTAAGAGTTTACTTGCAGTTACTAGAAAGTCTGAGTATATATTAGCTGTTAATAAGATTATGAAGGAATATGGGGATATTATTGCTGAAACTCACAATATGCCTGATTTAAATAAATATGATATTGTTAATATTAAGAGCTTTACGGATATGGTTGATATTGAAGAAGAACTTCATTCACCTATTATCTATTATGAAATTGAAGAAAATACTAAATGTGTATTCTTGATATTGAATGATAAAACAGCTTATAGATTTTTACTTAGAGAGTCTGATTTTGATCATTTTAGTAATATTGATCATTATGAGGAAGAAAGAACATATATTTAAAATTAACCAAGGTTTTCCTTGGTTTTTCTTTTTACTTAATTGACTTATTTAAGTAATTATTTTATAATTTATAGTAGAGTAAGGTGATAATATGAAAAAGGGGTTTACGTTAGTTGAATTATTAGTTGTAATTGTTGTTTTGGGTTTACTTGCGACAATTGTTTATCCATCAGTTTTAGGTATAATTAATACTGGAAAGAAGGAAACTTTAGATAGTCAGAAAAAAATAATTGTGAAAGCAGCTAAGGAGTGGGGTGTAAAAAATTATGCTAAATTGCCTGATAATGAGTGCTTTGTTTCAGTAAATACTTTAATAGATGAAGGTTATATTTCCTCTGATTTTAAAACTGGTGATAAGGAAGCTATAAAAGATCCTCAAGGTAGTATTTTAAATGGGTTTATTAAAATAAAGTATGAGAGTAATCAGTATACTTATACGTATACTGATAATGGCGGTCCTTCTTGTTAGTAAGCTTAAATTATAGTATAATGGAAGTGGTGATTTAAATGAAAAAATTTATAAAAAAGCATAAGAAGCAGTTTGTAATTGGGACTATTTGTCTTATCCTTGTTTTGTTATTTCTTCTTTTTTGGTTATTTATAATGCCTAGTTTTAATGGCAATAAATATGGTGATAGGTTAAAAGATGAGGATAAACATAAGATTTCTTCTAAGGTTATTTCGAAAATAAAAGATATGGCTAAGGATAATGATAGTGTATCTAAAGTTGATTATAATAAAGAGGGTAGAATCTTAAATTTTACTATTACTGTTGATAGTAATTTTGGTATTAATCAGGCAAAAGAATTTGCCGCTAATATTTTAAAAGAAATAAACGATGATGATCAAAAGTATTATGATATTCAATTTTTTATAGATTCTAGTGAAGATAGTAAAGATTATCCTATAATTGGTTATAAGAGTAAAAACAGTGATAATATTAATTATGGAATTGTGGGTGGATAGTAGTGAATAAAAAAATTAAAATTATTATTGGTATACTAATTTTTGCGCTTTTAGCTTTTGGAGTATATTTTTTTGTTAGAGAGGATAAGAAAACTTCTCTTACGGTTATTGAAAAAAGATGGATTGAAAATAATAAAGATAAGGTAATAGATGTTGCAGTTTTAAGTGATGTTCCAATAGTTAGTTATAGTGGAAGCGGCGTTGTATTTGATTTTTTTAGTTCTTTAGAAAAAGATACTGGTTTAGAAATAAATAAATTACCTTATAATAAATCTTCTAAGACAACTGCTGAATATGCTTTGACGGTTAAAGATGATATTAAAGATGATATTTTAATATATCAGGATAATTATATAGTAGTTACTAAGGAAAAATTACATTATACTAAGGTTACAGAGCTTAAAAATTTACGTATTGGTGTTTTGAATAATGATTTAACTAAGGTTAGTAATTATTTGAGTGGTAGTGTAAATATTTCTTATAAGGGATATAACTCCGAAAATGAAATTATTAGTGATGTTAAAAATGATAATATTGATGGAGCTGTACTTCCAAAATTAGATTATTTGAATACTATTTTAAATAATAATTTAAATATTGCTTATAATATTGATGAATATAAGAAAAATTATGTTATTACTTTAGGAAGTAATAAGAGATTAAATAAAATTTTATCTAAATATTTTAATAATTATAGAAAAAACAAGTATGATAAATCTATTAGTAAGCATTTAATGAGTAGTTATTTTAAGTTTAATAACGTAGATGAAAAAGATCAAGCTAGTTTTCGTAGTAAAAGGTATAATTATGGTTTTGTTATGAATGCACCTTTTGAAGCTAATGTGAATGGTTCTTTAAGAGGATTAAATTATTCACTTATTAGAGATTTTGCTAGAATGGCAAATGTTGAGGTTGATTTTAAAAGGTATTCTTCTATTAAAAATGTTCTTAATGATTTTAATAAGAATAATTTGGATATTATTTTTAGCGATGTCGATGTTAATAGTTTTAATATGGATGTATTAAAAACTGTAAGTGTTTATAATAATAAAGTAGCAGTTATTACCAAGAATGATTTTGATCTTTCTATTAATAATATTTATTCTTTAAGTGGAAAGACTGTTTCAGTTATTAAAGATAGTTATATTGAAAGTTATTTAAAAAATAGTAAGATAGATGTTAAATCTTATGATGATTCTAAAACTTTACTTAAGAATTTAAAGGGTAAAGATGTCGCTGCTATTGATGAGTATACTTATGATTATTATGTTAGATCTAGTTTTAAAGATATTAAAAAAGTAGGAGTTTTAGATTTTGAACATGATTATGGCTTTATAACTAGAGATATTAATAATAATAAAGTTTTTAATGAGTTTTTCGATTTTTATTTATCATTTGTAAATACTGATAGGGTTGTCAACGAAAATTATATTAATATTTTAAATTCAAATGATAGTATTGTAATATTACAAACAATTTTAAGTGGACTTGTTATTATTTTAATTTCATTTACGATATTTTTAGCAGCTAGAATATTTAAACGCCGTAAGACTTATGATTTTAAGTTATCTAAAGCTGATAAGTTACGTTATATTGATTCAATGACTTCACTTAAAAATAGAGATTATTTAAATGATAATATTGCTAAGTGGGATAATAGTGAGGTATACCCACAAGCTGTAATTATAATAGATTTAAATAATATTGCTTATATAAATGATAATTTTGGACATGCAGAAGGTGACAAAGTTATTATAGAAGGAGCTGGCGTTTTAATTAATAATCAGCTTAGTGATAGTGAGCTTGTTAGAACAGATGGAAATGAATTTTTAGTGTTTACAATTGGCCATGACGAAAAGACTGTTGTTACGTATATGCGTAAATTAAATAAAGAGTTTAAAGAACTTTCTCATGGTTTTGGAGCAGCTGTTGGATATAGTATGATTAATGATGAAATTAAAACGGTTGATGATGCGATAAATGAGGCAACTATTGATATGCGCAGTAATAAAGAAGAAGTAAATAATTAAAGTTGAGGAAGAGGCTTATGTTAAAGAGTTATTTTAAAAGAATTTATAATATTATAATGAGACCAGAAATGAAAATACTCCCTGGTCAGCTTGCTTATTTTCTAATTCTATCTATTTTTCCGTTACTTACTTTACTTGGATATATTGTTTCTAAAATAACTCTTTTATCCCTACCTTTTGTGAATATAATTGAAAAAGTTATTCCTGGAAATTTTACAAAAATATTGCTTCCTTTTTTAGATGGTAGTAATATTTCTGGTAATATTGTTTTTGTTGTTATTGTGGGTTTTATATTGGTTTCTAATGGCACGCATTCAATTATTATTACTTCTGATGAAGTGTATGGTATTAAGTATGATGATTATGTTAGCCGTAGGATAAAAGCCTTTTTTATGATATTTATTTTGTTATTTTTATTTATTTTTATTTTAATTGTTTTGGCTTATGGTAATGTAATTTTAAATTATGTGCTTAGTTTAGATTTTTTATTGGAATTTAGAGATAAAATATATGCTGTTTTTATTTTAATAAAATGGCCTCTTGCTTTTATATTGTTTTTTTGGATTTTAAAGCTTTTATATACTATGGCTCCTGATGAACAAATTCCAAGTAGATTTATGAATAAGGGAGCATTTTTTACAACGGCCGGCTGGATTATAATTACTTTTGTTTATTCGTATTATGTTTCAAATTTTGCAAATTACTCTTTATATTATGGAAGTTTATCTGGAATTATTGTAATGATGGTTTGGATTTATATGCTTTCGTTTATATTTGTTATGGGAATAGCAATAAATGCAGAAGGATATTTAGCTTATAAGAATAAAAAATCTAAAAATGAAAAGAATAACTAGTGGGTACATATTTATTACCTGGTATGTACTTACCCCAGACTACTAGTACTTTAGGTTTTCTTTTATAAGAATTCTAATGAGTATTAAAAGGTATTTGTTAAAAAGTGATATAATCACTTTTTAATATTGGTTTTAAACTTTACATATGTTTAATTGTAAGTAGGGTTTGCTACTTTTTTTTCTTGCTAAAAAGTGCTATAATGTTTTAAGTATGAGGTGAAATATGAAAAACTTTTTAAATAAATTAGCCGGGTTATTGGTTAAGGTAAGAAAAGATGTAGTTTACTTTCTTAAAAATAATGTTTTATTTTCAGCTTTTGTTATTTCATCTTTATTAAATGGAATTTTACTTAGGGCTTTTACAGTAAAAAATATTTTTAGCATTAGTCCAATTCTTGCAGATTTAACATTTATTTTGTTTGTTGGGTCTTTTGCTTATTTTTTTAAACCTAAGTATAGATTTAGATATTATATAACATGGTCTATTATTTTAATGTTAGTTTGTTTAATAAATTCAATTTATTATACTAATTATATTTCTTTTACGTCTTTTTCTTTATTAGCTACTAGTTTTCAAATAATTGGGGTTAGTGATGCATTACAAACGATTATGGATCTTCAGGATTTTAGTTATTTGTGGGCCCCTATTATGCTTATATTTTTACACCATAAGCTTAAAAAAAGTGGTTATTATTCTAGACTGCGAGCTAATAAAGATGTGAAGGTTAGCGTTTTAAGAGTATTGGTTTCAGCTGTTGTTGTTATGATTTTGTTTGCTTCTACTTTAACTGGAACGGATATTAGTCGTTTACACAAGCAGTGGAACCGTGAATATGTGGTTATGAAGTTTGGTATTTATGTGTATCAAGGTAATGATTTAATAGCTAGTTTAAAACCGCAGATTAGTCCATTATTTGGTTATGATAAGGCGGCTAAAGAATTTAGAGAGTATTATAAAGAAAATCAGATAAAAAAATCTGATAATGAATATACTGATATTTTTAAAGGTAAAAATGTTTTGGTTATTCATGCGGAAAGTATAATGAATTATTTACTTGATGCTGAGATTAATGGCAAACAGGTAGCGCCTAATTTAAAACGTTTAGCTAGTGAAGGAATGTATTTTTCTAATTTTTATGCTCAGGAAAGTGTTGGTACTAGTAGTGATACGGAGTTTACTTTGAGTACGTCTTTACTTCCAGCTAGTAGTGGAACTGTCTTTGTAAGTTATTATGATAGGTATTATCCTTCAATTCAAAAAAGTTTTAAAAATTCTGATTATTATGTGTTTAGTATGCATGCGAATAAGGGAAATTATTGGAATAGGGAAGCTATGCATAAGACTTTAGGTTATGATAATTTCTATTATTATGATAAGGACTATGAGCTTGATGATATGATAGGTTTAGGTCTTTCTGATAAATCTTTCTTTAGGCAGTCTAGTAAAATAATTCGAAAGATTAAGGATGAAAAGGGTAGTTATTATGGGACTTTGTTAATGCTTACTAATCATACACCTTTTGAAGGTCTTGAGGATACAACGGATTTAGATTTAACATATAAGTATACAAAAACGGATGAGGTTAGTGGCGAGAGTACTGAGGTTATTAATAATTATTTAAAAGGAACAACTTTGGGTAAATACTTTACAACTGCTCATTATGCAGATGAGGCTTTGGGAGAATTTATTGATGAACTTGAGAATGAGGGGTTACTTGATGATTTAGTAATTGTTATTTATGGAGATCATGATTCTAAGATTAAAAGAGCGGAGTATGATTATTATTATAATTATAATCCGGCTACTGATTCTAAGTTTAAGGAAGATGATCCAGAGTATAATGAATTTACTAAGTATGATTATGAATTAAATAGGAAAGTTCCGCTTATAATTTGGACTAAGGATAAGAAGCTTTCAAAGAAGATTAATAAGGAAATTAATTTTCCAGTTGGAATGTATGATGTTTTTCCAACACTATCTAATATGTTTGGAGTCTCAAATAGTAAGCATTCACTTGGACATGATGTTTTTAATACGGATGAGCATTTTATAATTTTTCCAAACAGTAATTTTATTACTGATAAAATGTATTATGATAGTCAAAACAATCAGGCTATTATGTTAGATGAAAATGCGGTGATTGAAGCTGATTATATAGATAAATATAGTAAGAGAGCTGAAAAAGAAATTGCCGTTTCTAATGATATAATTGTTCATGATTTAATTAAGAAAACAGAAGAATCTGATAAGGTATTAAAGGGGGAATAAGCGATGGCTACAAGGAAAAAAAGAAAAATAAGATTTGGAAGAATTTTAGTATTATTTATTTTGATGGTTTTATTAGTTTTGGGTGGATATTTTGCTTATAAAAAGCTTAATGTTAAAAAAGAGCCTAAAAGAGAAGTTAAAAATATTTCTGTTATTGAAAACTATGGATATAGTTTGAAGGAAAATGCGACTTCTTATTATAAGGGTTTGTTTAAAAAACTAGAGAAAACTTTAAATCAAGAAGAAATTGATGAAGAGGAATATATGACACTTGTTTCGCAAATGTTTGTGGCTGATTTCTTCAATTTGGATAATAAATTAAATAAGAATGATGTTGGTGGTAAGCAGTTTGTATATGAAGATTATCGTGAAGATTTTGTTAAATATGCGATGGATTCAATGTACAAAAGTGTTGAAAGTAATGTTTATGGAAATAGGGATCAAAATCTTCCTATAGTTACAGGTGTCGAAGTACAAAAGATTAAAACTGAAGCTTTTAAATATGGTGATAAAGTTGATGATAAGGCTTATGTTGTTAATTTTGAGGTTACTTATAAAGAGGATTTAGGTTATCAAACTTCTGGCAGCTTAGTTATTATTCATAATGATAAGAAATTGGAAGTTGCTTCAATGAGTGAAAAAAGTTCTAGTTAAGTGAGAACTTTTTTGGCATTTACAAAAGTTTGTACAAATGATAAAATATATTTAGGAAAGTAAGTGAAATTATGAAGAAAAATTATATAATAATTATGGTTTTAGTTGGAATTATATGTTTACTTGCTGTTGGATTTGCGGCTTTTAGTACTAATTTAACGATTAATGGTACAGCTAATATTAGTAGTAAATGGGATGTTGAAATTACGGATATTGTTAGTAAAAATAAAGTTGGTAGTGCTTCTAACACTTCTGCTCCAATTTATACTAAAACATCGGCAACATTTAAAACGACTTTGGTTTATCCTGGTGATAGTATGACATATGATGTTACAGTTACTAATAGTGGTACTTTAGATGCGAAAGTTTCTAAAATAACTTTAACTGATTCAAATAATCCTGCAATTATTTTTCAAACTAGCGGAATCGAAGAGGGAGATGTTTTGAGAGCTTCTGAAACTCAAGTTTTTACGGTTATAGTTTCATATAATGATGATGTTACGACTCAGCCTTCGGTATTAAATGCATCACTTACGGTTAAACTTGATTATGTACAAAATGCATAATCTTTTTTTGTGTTTTTTTATTGTGCTTATACATATATTAGTATAGGTGATAGTGATGAATAATAAGGAAAAATTTAAAGAATTTGTTAGAAATAATCCATCTCTTTTAAGATATGTTCAAGATGGTTCAATGACTTGGCAAAAGTTTTATGAAATTTATGATATGTATGGTGATGATGCAGATGCTTGGAAGGATTATTTAGCTGTTAGTAGTGTGAGTGCTGGGGCTACTATGGGTCTTTTTGATTATATTAAAAACTTAGATTTGGATAGTATTCAGTCTGGAGTAAATAGTATGCAACGGGTAATAAGTTTATTTCAGGAAATGTCTAGTAAGAATAGTGAATCTCAAACTAATAATGAATCTTATAAACCAAGACCTATTTATAAGCACTTTGAAGATTGATTTTACCTATTCAGTTTAAAATTAAAGAAAATCCTTATTATTTAAGGTATTTGAGGTCACATTCTTATTGGTATAAATTATTAAATAGAGATTATAATAATTTTAAAATATTTGAAGAGGAGGTTAAAAAGGAGTACCATCTTACTAAAGCTGATAAAGTTCAAAGTGTTTTTAATACGCTCGAAATGGTTGAAAAAGTTGTGCAGGCACTAAAATAGTATGGTAAAATATTATTGGTGATTTAAATGCGAATTATTAGTGGTAAATATAAAGGAAAAAAACTTAATGGCTTTGATATGCCGGGGACTAGACCGACAATGGATAGGGTTAAAGAGTCTTTATATGGGATAATTCAAGGATATGTTAATGACTCTGTTGTTCTTGATTTATTTGCTGGTAGTGGTTCTTTAGGGCTTGAGGCTATAAGTAATGGGGCTAAAAGGGTGGTTTTAGTTGATAATAGCAAGCAAGCAGTTGATATTATAAAAGAAAATATTAAATCATTTAATGATGATATAGAAGTTATAAATACAGATTATAAAAAATATTTAAAAGAGGTTGATGAAAAATTTGATATTATTTTTTTGGATCCTCCTTATAGAGCTGGTCTTATGAATAAGGCTTTGAAAATAATCGAGGAAAGAAAACTTCTTAATGAAGGTGGAATAGTAGTTTGTGAATTTGAAAATATTAAAATAGAAACTAATTTAGAGTTAATTAGGGAAAAGAAATATGGCCCTAAAATGGTTTCTATATATAAGGCATAATTTTTAATGTAAATGTTTAAAGAAATGAGTGATTTAAAGGAAATATTACTTGTTTTTTTTATGTGCTTTTTGGTAAGCTATTATTAGATAATAGAAAGTAGGGAAAATATCTTGTTTAAGATATACAATCGAAAATAATACAGTAACAGAGACAGAAGTATGTTTTATAAAAGGTGGAACTGAATATTGTTTAATTGGAGGGGATGACGGAGTAGCTTATGAAGCAAACAAAGGAGTACTTCAAATTGCATTTACTGAATCAAATGCTTGTAGTGATGACGGTTCTAGCTTTAGATGCACTGTTTCTGGGGTAAACGCCGAAGCTCGTATATATGGTATCGTGGATGCGCTTGATGACTCTTGGAATTGTTTTGTCAATTATAATGGCTATGCGCGTTGCGAAGTTGTTGGCAATTAGGATACCGAGCGATTCGGTGTAGCAAGGTCATACATCTTAATATCTAAAATTCCTATCATTTTGCCTATAGCAAAATTTATAATATTTTATTGATATGAAACTTTAGAAAATTTCTAAAGTTTTTTTGCTAATAAAAAGGAAATTGGAAAAAGGCATAGTATATTAATAAATGAGGAGGTGATAATATGAAAAAGTATCCATTTGTTAGACAAAGGGGGCTAAGTGATTGCGGACCTGCATGTATTTTAATGATATTAAAGTATTATGGTGGTTATGTAAGCTTAGATAAATTAAGTGATATGCTTTATACAAGTAATAAAGGAACTACAGCTTATCATATGGTTGATGTTTTAAGATCATTGGGGTTTAATAGTGATGGATATAGGCATGATAATTTATCTTATATAGATTGTCCTTGTATTGCTCTTTTAAATATACACTCCTATAATCATTATGTTGTAATATACAAAATTGATTTTAAAAAGAGCGTGCTTGTTATTGGTGATCCGTCAAAGGGAATAATTAAAATGGGATTTAATGAGTTTTTATCTTATTTTGATGGAGTAGTAATTTCGATGACTTTAAAACAAAAGTTAGTAAAGGAAGGAGAAGTAAATTTTTTTGATTTTGTATTTAAGCTTATAAGGCCAAACTTTAAATATTTATTTTTAATTAGTATTTTTTCTCTCGTAGTTAGTGTTTTGTCAGTATTCTCTTCTTTTTTTGTGCAGGTTATAATTACTTATTTAAATAGTAAGTTATTATTTAAAATTATTTTGTCTTTTGCTTTATTATTTTTAGTTACTATATTTATTAGTTATATGCGAAATTTTGTTTTAATAAAGTTAAATCATGGTATTGATAGAAGTCTTTCGATGGATGCTTTTAATCATATTATTCATCTTCCTTATAAATACGCTAAAAATAAAACAACAGGGGAGATTTTGAGTTATTTTAATGATTTGTTTCTAATTAAAAATATTATTAATTACGTAGCTGTTTCAATTTTTGTTGATATTCCTTTGGCTATTATTTTGTTTATTTTGTTATATCATATAAGCTATCAATTGTTTATTATTAATTCATTTATCTTTATTTTATATTTTATTTTGTATTTGTTTTTTAAACGAAAAAATTATTTTTTAACAGAAAATGTTTTAAGAGAAAAAGCTTTAATAAATTCATTTATTACTGAAAGTGTTAAGGGGTATGAAACAATTAGAAATTTGAATTTACAGGATGTTAGAAATAAAGACTTTAGTGATAAGTATAATAATTATTTAAAAGTATTTGATAATTTCGAAAAAACTAAAAACTATGAATTTTTGTTTAGGGAAGTTATTAGTAATTTATCTTTAATTTTGATTATTATTTATGGGGTTTTTAGTATGAAAAATGGGCTTTCATCAGAATCTTTTGTTACAGTATTTTTACTTTCAACACTTCTTAATAATGTATGTAAAAATCTTTTAGATTTTAATTTTGAATATGAGGAAGTTAAAAACGCTATTAATCATATAGGGGAGCTTTTTATTAAAGATGTTACTAAAAAAAGTGTTTTAGCTTACGGAAATATATCAGTTAATAATTTGAGTTATAGTTTTGATGGGGTTAATAAAGTTTTAGATAATATTAGTTTAGATATTAAGATTGGTTCTAAAGTTTTAGTAAGTGGTAAAAGTGGTTCTGGCAAAAGTACGTTATTTAAAATTATTAAAGGATACTATGAAGATTATGATGGAACTTTTTTAATTGATGAGTTTAAAGGACGAGAAAATAGTTTTGATAATGTTTTATATGTTTCTTCTAGAGAAACGTTATTTACTGGAACAATATATGATAATTTAAATATTAATAGTATAAATTTTGAAAATAATAATATATGTGAGCTTTCTAAGTTTATAGATAATTATAATTTAATAGTAGAGGAAGATGGTTTTAATATTTCAGATGGACAGAGACAAAGAATTTCTTTAGCTAGATCGCTTTCTAAATTTAATATTTTGATAATTGATGAGGGATTAAGTCAGGTTGATGTGAGTATGGAAAGGAGAATATTAAAAAAAATTTTTGAAAAATATAACGATAAAACTATAATTTTTATTTCACATAGACTTGATAATTTGGATTTGTTTGATAGGTTTTTAAAATTAGATAAAGGCCATGTTGTTTTGGATGAGGTGCGTAATAATTAGAAAGGATTTTGATATGAAAATAAGTAAAGAAGAACTTATTAGTTTATCCGGCGGAGGGTTTAATCTAGCTGCTTCTATAGGGGCGGCAATTGCTTTTTTTATAAGTGTGATAGATGGCTTTTTAAATCCGATAAGGTGCATTAATGATTTTAAATAAAAATGAGCTTTTAAATATAAGTGGTGGGGCGGTTAATGCTACTTTTATAAATGCGATTGTTAAAGGCATTTCATTACTTATGGATTTAGGAAAAACTCTTGGATCAACAATTAGAAGAGCAGTAACTAATAGTTCTTGTGAAATATAAGTGAGATTTTTTCTCACTTTTTTCGTTTTTTAAAAAAAATTCTTTAAAATAAGGGAAAAACGTGCTATAATATGGATAGCCAAGAAGGGAGGGATTTTTATGACAAAAGTAGTAGTTAGAAATGGTAATGTCGATGGTGC
>AUXO011472403.1_pt1 | contig 17780 bp, 36 predicted proteins | sample 768731 | NCBI WGS metagenome assembly AUXO01 (sample SAMN02715735, study PRJNA202380) | gut metagenome | biome: sheep rumen | host: Ovis aries | place: New Zealand: Palmerston North
TTATCCTTTACTTTTTTTAATAAATTCTTCATTTTAATATCTCCTCTCTAATCATAAAAATTACTTTCATTGGTACATCATCATACACAACACGTACAAGTCTAGGCCATATTTTTTGATAATTTATTTCATACTTATTGCAAAAGCTTTCTTCATCTAGTCCAGACTCTTCATATACTTTGATAAAAACTACAGGATGTTTTAAAGCATAATAAACAAACTTTTGTTTTTTATATTTTTTTAATCTTTCTATTCTTTTTTCATCATGTAATTCTTTATATTTTTCATTCATTTGACGCTCCTTTCAATATTCAATTTTTTAAGAGGGTACCATTTTGATACCCTCTTTAACTATATTCAATTTTTATAACAAGTCTTGATATCCTCTTCTTGGTTCAATGTTATATCTAATAACCATTCTTGGGATACCGTCTTTTATTTTGGCTTCGTGGCAATATACTGTCAACATTTCGCCAACGCGCCATCCTATCTCATCAGCAATATCTGGCATATCTTCTCTAGGAATATCTAGATTATGATAGAACTGCTGTAACGATGCATAACTACCTGTTGTAGTATCACGATTAATGATATTAGCAGCATTCTCAATTTTATTTTGAGATGCTATAAACTTTACATTAAACAATGGGTCATAACAGTATACATCATCACCCATTGGAACATCTGGATTATACTTCATAGGTTGTACTTCATCCATACGTTCAATCTGTTTCTTTTCGTACTCATTTTGAACTTCTTCCTGCTGCTTTTTATCTAACTTATCCTTAACTACGTCCTTATAGTCTTCAAAGTTAGCCTTCTCAACAGCTAATGCTGCAACATTTGCTGCCACTTCCTTTTTGAAGCGTTTAGTTTTTAATTGATCACCACCAATTACAGCACTTGCCCCAGTAACAATTGTTGTTACAGATGGAATATAGTGCTTCCAACAATATTTAATTTTCTCTTTATTGGTAGTCTCTCGTCCTAATTCGTTTTCAATCTCGTCAATCTTTCTAACAGATTTGACGGTTCCAAAAAACGTAAAGACATTGGAAGCTACCAATCCTACTACTCCGGCAACAATACTTATTCCGGGTCCGTGCTTTTTAACACCTTCTTTAATGTTACTGAATGTTACTTTTTTCATATTTATACCTCCTTTATTATGAAAAAAAATAGAGAAGGTGTGTATAATAAAATACTAAGTCTCTCAACACGTGGTTGGGAGAGCCATCCTCTCTATAATAGGGATTGTAATTTTTGCGGTTTTTAAATTTCCGGTTTATTCATTGGCCATTCATCTGTTAATTCGTCAGGGGCGAATGTTGGTGCAATCTCATAGTATTCCCCATGTTCATCTTTCATTTTGATATGCTCGAAATCAACCCACCATATACCAGAAGTTGTTTCCCAGCCAACATTTTCCCAAATCGGTTGCTCCTCAACACCTAGCATATTAGCCCATTGATTAACTGATTGACTGCCAGCATATGAAAAGTTTCTATTTAAATGATACTCAGCATCTGCTACTTCTCTTTCATACTTTTCAAACCAAGTATCAGTAGTCCAGTCATGCCATCGTACCATTTTATCAGGCGTATCTACGTTCCATTGATGAAAATCTGAATCTTGTCTAATAGTATTAAATATTTCTTCATCAACTTCTTCACCATATCTATCAATAACTTCTTTTCTATAACCAGTTAGTGTTGAACCAAGCATTCCCGCATAACTTACAAGTTCTTTAATTTGATGTTTGTTAGAAATATTAGAATATATAGAAAAAGCCATACTTCCTAATCCAACAATCCCTGGGACTATGAAATATGGAAACGACTTTTTAACTTTTTCTGATTTTGATAACTCTTTGTCATCTAATATTTTCTTAGATTTCCTTGTGGCTATAAATGTTGTAACAGCCGTACCGATAATACCCACACAACTTAGAGTTGTAAATATTGTAGATTTGTGATTTGGTTTCATCGGATTATTCATTGGTAATTTTTTCATTTTGACTACCTCCTAATCAATGCGATTATTACAACTATTATTGCTCCGAGTAACCATAACCCTGTTGATATCCAAAGTGGTGATAATACCCAAAGCCAACTCCAAGTTATAACTTTGCATAGTTTTAATACTATAAATACTATTTGTAGAACTCCTACGAATCCTATTCCTCCTGATGTATAATTATTTACTTCCATTTTGATCTCCTTTCTCTGTTATTAGTTTATCAGTATATGCATATGCATCTTCATAAGTATCGAATCTTTCAGCTAATTTTCTTTCTGTGTCATCGTCGTAAATCCACCAATCTTTAGTATTAAAGTCTTGACCTATAATATATGGTCCATTACTTAATGGATTTTCAAAAGTTTTAATTTCATTAATAAATTTTTTTATCATAGAGTTTGCCAAATCCCTACATTCAGGGCATAAAGTATATTCTCTAGTCACAGTAAATGTTCCAAAAAATCCACCGCGTTTCACATCTATTGACAATTTTTTACTTTGCACACTAAACATCATCTTTTTTCCACATCGTTCACATTGTGTCATTTTGATTTACCTCCTTGTTTTATAATATAATTTAAATCATCTTCTAACCGAAGCACTTGATCATAAGTCAACTCAATAACTAAATTTTTAGGTTCCTCAAACTCATAAAAATCATGATGCGCTTTTAATAAATTTCTAAAATGTATTAAATCATTCATTTTGACCCTCCTTTTTAATTTCATCAAAAGCATCGTCTAACAGTGATAATGATTCATTAATAAATTGCTCAGTTTTTACTTCTTGGCCAACTTCTATATTTTGAACCAAATGAAGTATGGTATGCAATTCTGCAAGCATATTTTCTCCATTTATATATGAAAGGCCTCCAAGTTCTGTAGCAGAATCTACCTGTGCTATAACTTTATTAATATATTCTATTGCCTCTTCTTTAGTATTAGTCATTTTGATCTCCTTTCTTTACTTTAATAAATTAAGTATACCTTTAGTATTATCTGTTCCTCTTTTAGGAACCCACCAACTTATAATAGGTTTACCTATTAAATAAATTGTTGGAGAAATTCCAAGATTTTCTTTAATTTTTGGAACCCCTTTTTCTATAACTTCTCCAGTTATTTTTTCTAGTTCAATTTCACAAGCGTACTGTTCTCCATTTTGAAGAAATTTAAATACACCTTTTCCCATGTAAATACAAGGATACAAACCATGTTCTCCGTTACTCTCACGTAATGAGACTATTATTTCTTTTCCTTCTGGAGGCCATTTTAAATTATTTGTGGTCATCAAAATACCTCCTCATAGCTTTGTTTTCTTTAATAACATCTATGATACTTATAATCATAAACACACATACAGTGATTAAAAAAATAATAAATAATACAAAAGCTGTTATTCCTAATATGTTATAAACTAAATTCATTCTTTATCTCCTTTCTCCTTATAAACCTCAATTTTCTTCCAAGCTATAACTTTTAATTCATCATCAGAGTATCGTCTATACATATCATGATACCACCCATTGTCCCATTTTCGTATGTCTGGTTTATTCTCTCCATTTGTAACAAGATAATAGCCTTTTTCTTTAGGCTCACCGGTTTGCCAAGCTAAATGTTCCAAGACTGCATTTATCACCATATTGATTATTTCCGATCTTGATCTTTTACCTTGATTTTCTGGATAACTATGTGAGCGAATTATAATTTCAGTATTTAGTTTTTTCTCACATTCTAAGACTTCAATAGCTTTGGAAAGTTCCAGTTTCGCTGGATTAGATTTTTTTAATTCATCAATAATGTCCATTATACTTACTCCTTTCACTTTATCAATTCCGCTATGTCAATTTTATTTATGTCTTTTTTGATTGTGTTTTTAGGTATATGGAGTTCGTCGTAATCTTTTTTACCTTTGTTTACTTCCACGTAATAAGGTTTCTTGTCTTCATCTTCAAACACCACCACGTCGTAAGCATCGACTTTTGTTAGTTTCCATCCACCTTGTTTTTCTTTCTTATAAAAATAATAGTTTGTGTCCTTCTTACTTTGGCTGTTGTATGCTCCAACTCCTAGAACAAATAGTCCTTCTGATTCTTCTTTTGTTTGTGTTGATGTAGTTAGTGAGCATACATCATATTTTTTATCTTTGGTCGTATAGTTGCCATATGCAACTAGTGTTATAAATATTACAAAGGTTCCAAGCATCCCAATCCACGCAATGGCTGATGCCACTTTGTCTCTGAAATGAGTTTTACAATTATCAGCTTTTATGCAACCCACTATCGCCATCGCAAGAAAGACCACAAATAATATTAAAAATATTTTTGTCATCATTTGTTTTCCTCCTCATCTTTTTACATTTTTCTTAATATTTTTATTTGTTGTTTTAAACCTTTTATTAATGCTTTTGCCTGTTCGACGTCCATTAATATTTCCAAATCAGGCTCACAATATCTACTGATTTTGAGAGCAACACCCCTACCTAATACTTGAACAGGGGAGTTATCAGCATATAATGTGGATTCTGGATAATTATCAATTAATACTAGAATCTTAGCACGTTTTAAGTCATCTCCTAGAACACACTTATTATTTTCAGATTTTCCTGTTTCAATGTCAACACCAAAAGCTTTAAGAGCTCTATCGTATAATTCATTGTCTTCTTGCATTCTTTCTTGTTTTAATGCTTTACTTTTACTCATTTTAATCCTCCTTGTTTATTTTATTTCCACTATCATCATATAGATAATAAGTATCCATAATAGATTTACAATTTGGGCACTCATCTGGAAGATCATTTTTTCCAGAAGATAAATATTTACCACCACATTTTGAGCAATAAATTTCTGTATAACTGCCACTATTACTTCCACAACTCCAAATCCATTTTTCTATTTTTAAAGTATTATATATTTTTGAAATTACTTCATCTATACATCTTTTACAAACATGAATATATCCAGAATCATAATTTTTGCTTAAACAAAATAAGTGATCTTTTGAATTATCTATATATTTAGTGTTTAATAGTTTTAATTCATAAAAGTTTTCTTTTTTTAAATCTAAAACACTATTACAAATATTGCATTTAATCATTTTGAATCACCTCCGTCAATTTATCATATTCTTTATACGGTATATAAATATACTTTAAAATGGAGTTTGTAATATCAAATCCATAATATAACGATTTTGATGCTCTTATATGATTATGTATATTAGATTCATGAAATTCGTCATATGCGTAAGAAATTCTTAGTTTATTATTTGTTATTGGATCTACATATAATTCGCAATACATATCATTATCAAATGGATTAGGTAAAACAACACACCATTCATTTTGATTTCTCCGTTTGTCTATCTTATTTACGAATTCCATAGATTTACCGTCATAATATAAATCACTCATTTTGAGCTTCCTCCTTCAATTCTCTAGGCATAAATATAAATTCATCACCATTATTCATCCATAATTTAAGACCAACCCTTTTACAATCTTCTCTACTGAATGGTGCTGGTCTAAAGTCATTTATCATTTTGCTTTCATCAACTTTATATCGTTCCAAGAAAATATGATATAAATCACCAAAAGTATAAGTAGATGAATGTTTTTCTTCATATTCATCCTCAATTGGTTTTCTGTTTAATCGTTCTTTAAGTCTTTTCATTTCTTCAATAGTTCGCATATAAAGTTGAAGTGGTGTACATGTATGAGCCATTTCACTTTCATGTATCCATATATCTAGTTGTTTGATTACTTCTTTCTTCTCACTATCCTTCATTTTGAACCTCCTTATCTATTGAGATAATTGTGTCTGTTTTTATATATTTAGTTTTATCTAACCCTACAAGTATACACATACCATTATTATGATTAAAATACATACTTTTTATACTACTGAAGGTTTCATACTTTTGGTATCCAGTACCATGTAATATTGTTATTTTATATAAGGTAGTATTTTTTTTATTTTTTGTATCTAGTGTATTTCTAAGATTAATACATTCTTCCCTTTTTAAGTTTAATATAAGCTTTAAATCTTTAATTTTAGAATTCTTTCTTATAATAATTATTATGAGAAAAGAACATACTACAAGCACACTTAAAATATCCGCTAATAAATTAATCATTTTGATTCCTCCTTTTTATATTACTATTAATTTTTTATTATCTATAGATATCCCATCTACAAGCATTGGTTCATAAGGATCCTTATTAGATATATTAGATATTATTTGAGATAATTTATCTCTACGATAATGCTCCATTAAACGTGCTAAAGCATTTTCTTTACTCATAAATATATAATTATCAATAGAAACACCATCAAGGGTTTTAGTATTATCACACATTACTTCTGATACTTCTGTAATAATATTACAGATTCTTCTATATGCTTGTTTCTTTGCTAATTCTAGTTCTCTTTCCATTATAATATTACATATTTTTTTATTTAATGTTTTTGATTCTCTTGTCATTTGTATCTCCTTTCGCTTCCTATTACAATCGTCACAAAACAACAAATCAGTAGCTTCTTTTCCACATACTATACATTTTCCTTTATTTATAACATCAACGATAATCATCATTTTGAACCTCCTGTTTTAAAATATTATTGTATTTTATTACAATATCCATTATTTCATTAACCATATTTCTATATGGCTCTTCAATATTAGGATATATTAGATGTCGTTTATAAATATTAGGAATAAGTTCCTTATTATACACTTCATCGTATACAATAAGTCCTTTAAAATCATCTTCTGTAAAATCATCATCTAAATAAATTCTACCTTTTAAAGGAATATTTTTATTTTCATCCTTTTTAAAATAATGAAATTCTTTTATGTTATAATTTCCTAAACTATAATCGCAAATACTAATAATATCTTTTAAAATTTTGTCATATAATCTAGTATTATCAAAGTATTTATTAGTCCATTCTCGATTATAATATAAAAGATTATCAACTTTATATGCTGGACTAATAACGAGATTCCCTTTGTTTTTCATTGTCTGCATCATTTTGTTATAATCTTTTTTAGGTTGATTATTTCGTTGTTTCATTAATCTTTGTAATTCTTTAAATTCTTCTTCGGACATATTATTAATTACATTTTTATCTAATAAATTACCCATTTTGAGCCTCCTGTTCGAAATACATAATATCTCTGAAGCGATAACCTACGAGTTTCTTTTCAGTTTGTATCCATATGCAGTTATTTTGAGCTCTAACCTCTATAACGTCCTTATAAGTTGCCCAATCTTTATCTCCAGAACCAAACTTAATTTTTACAGTATAACGTTTGTCGCAAGCAGAATGACAACGAAACTTAGATTTCATGTCTTTAAGTTCGTCTACAATAATATCTTTTGATTTTGAGTCTATTTTTTTACTAGCTATTATATTTTCAATTTTATCCTCTACTACTCCTATAGCAAATCCTAATCCTAACATTTTGATACCTCCTCTTTTAATTCGTTTATTTTTTCAATAACATCGTCCAGACATTTTGGGCAAACATCTGGAATTAATATATCGCGTTTATAATTATACTTTGCTAAAAAACTATCATCATCTTGATGATCTAATACTACTACAGTTTTAAATCCGTCCGGGGCAACAAACGCTGTTGTTCCACAGATATCACATGTATATAATTTACTCATTTTTTTTATCCTCCTTATAAAACATAGTTATTTTGATTTATTTATTACTTTTCTATAATGTTCTTTATATTTAATATGAAATGATCTTGTATATTCATTCCATTCTATTGTTATAGCTCTATCGGTCTTTCGATTTTGAGCAATAACATCTTGCATATTAATATGTACTGGAAATTTCATATCCAAATCATCGTATATAACAAATGAGTTATATATGTCTTGGTGATTAAGTTTTTTAATTTCCATTTTGAGAGCTTTTCGATTAACCTGCTGCGGCCTGACATTATTAATATCGTCTTGAACCCATACTTTTCCTTTCTTAGTATACATAATAGCTAATAAAGTAAGAATCACTATAGACACTAATAATGTAAGAATATTAATTATCATTTTGAACCTCCCTTTTTAATTTGGCTCTTCTAGTATAGATAGCGCCAATAGACCTTTGTATTTTCTTAGATAATTCTCTATCAGTTTCATTTTGAAGAAGCACCATCGTATCCTCTTCCTCTGTCCATCTTCTTCGTCCATACTTAAAAGCACCAGATCTTTTTCGCCATCTTCCTTGTTGCTTTCTTTTACATTTTTTAAATTTATTTAAATCCTTGTAATCTTTTTTTCTATTCATTTTAAACCTCCTCAATAAACATTATTTGGTTTGGTTTTAACACCTTTACACTTTGGTAAGCACTTTCTGGTACCTCAAAAATATCCTCATAATGGTCTAGAGCAGTTATAGTAAAATAATTTTTAGGTTGAACAAATTTCAAATGTAATATATACTTTATTTTTAAGTCTTTTAGTAATACTTCTTCGTTATGATAATTAACAGTTTCACTAGTAATATCTATGTCGAAACTGCCTCTCATACGTAAATAATAAAAAATATTCTCTATGTCATATCCTAAAGTTTTTATATAATTAACAAAATCTTCAACGGTTGGGTTAATTAAATAATAGTCTATAATTCTTTTATCAATATTTACTTTTAAACCTCCATTTGAACTTGCATTTTCGGTAAAACCATAAAATATTGGGTCCATAGAATATATATCATATCGTCCTATTAAAACACCCATTTCACCTTTTTCGTTGTAAAATACTTCATTTTTTTTCATTTTGAACCTCCTTCTAAAAACATAGTTAAAAAATAAGAGAGCTTGTTAAAGCTCCCTCATTTTGATAAGTGTTATAACTTATCGTTTTCCATTTTTTAATACTTTTTTAATTGATACATAAGTCCTTTTTAATTCCAACATAGTTTCCTCCATACTAGCTATTTGGTATGCAAATAAACTTATATCTTCTTCTGAATATTTTCCATATTCATAATGATCTCTAAAAACATTTATTGCCTCTTCTAAGGCATATATGTTTCCTCTTAGATCGTCTAAACTGTCATACTCTTTAGCGTATAACTCAATTTGTCTAAGGTTTCCTAATAAAAACCTTACCTCATTTTTATACTTTTTTTGTATTAGTTTCTTGAACATGATTTTTATTCTCCTTTCAAGATAATTATTTTATCATTCTTATTTACATTAGAATAATATTTCTTTAACTGTTTCATAGCTTTTTGAGCTACTTCTTTTTCTCTGCTATACCAAGCATATACCTCGGTTTGAGGTCTTGCTAAATGGTCGCTGTCTATCTGTCCTTTAGTCATTCCTATAACTGTTTTTACTGTTTTTGGCATATTATCAATGTTTTTATACATCCATAAATATGTCTTTACACAATCTTTCTCATCGTCTAGATTTGTCATGTCTAGTGCAATTTGAACCTGTGAATGTGCGTCTTCGCTGTCTTCTGAATAATCTATGTCATTAAATAGATCATCATCTTCTCTCCAGTCTTTGCTGGTGTTGTCTGTTCCTTCTCCACTATCAAGCATTGCTGCAAAAATAGATAGCATTCCTAAACCTGCGAACATTAAAAATGTTCCAATTCCTGCTCCTATTCCTTTTGCTACTTTTGATATTTTTTCTGTCTTTGTCTTGTCTCGATTTTCAAGCCAATCTTCTTTTTCTTTGTCCATGTACTCTTCGTACTCCTCATTGTCTCGTTTATTCTCTTCAAGTTCCATATTCAATTTTTTAATGTCTTTCTTTTTGAAAATTTTCATAATTATTTATCCTTTCCTTCTTTAATCCAACTCCAAAAAGTCTTAAAAATTGAGGATGTAAACACCCCTGTTTTCTCAAACGTCATTCCTGCTTTGAAAAACACGACCTTTAGTATAAGCCCGGCGGATACGCCAACTCCTTGAATGATAACTTCAAACCTCTTCATAACGTTTTTAGTCTTCATTTCTTCTGCATTAATACGTAATTCTGTAAGTTTTTCCAGCTCATCCGTTAGAATGGTGTATTCTTTCGAACTCACCTCGTACTCGTCACGTTTTTCTTTGCACTCATTGATGCATGTGTCAATTAATGTCATTACATCCTTCTTTTTTTGTTCCTCTTTTTTAGTCTTCCAATTCTGTCGTTTTTCTTTAATTTTTTCTTTAATTTTCATTTGAAATCCTCCTTAAAAAATTATTTTGAGTTTTCACTCTATTATATAAGTTGTATTTATTACGATTTGTCTTTTTGAATTCGAAATGTAACATAATTTCCTTCAGTTATTACGCTTTCATCCTCAATTTTTGCATAAGTTATGTTTTCTTTTTGATCAGTTAATATTACACCTCCGTAATAACACTTTGTACGCAAATACAAATAACCTAAAATAAAACCTAATACAAAAAAGAATAGTATTAGTCCTAATACAGCAAATACTTTAATCATTTTGAACCTCCTTTTTCTTATTTTTATGTTTATTAATAATATCTCTAATACCACTAACTATTTTAAAAGTTCCATATCCCATTAAAACTACTCCACCAATAATAAGAAAAGTATTTTCTTTACTTTTTCTTGTTCCTGTTTCAGTTCTTTCTTTTTGAATAGCTACAAGTGTGTCTATAACACCGTCGGCATAATCTTCATTTCCTAATCTTTCAATTATTCCATTGTACATAATTTCAGAGTCAAATTGTCCTAGCTCCTTAATTTCATTTTGAGTTTCTTCTCCTAGTCCATTTTCAATAACTTCCCATAAATCTTTTTCTACATTAAACATAGTTTTACCTCCTTTAAATTAAAAAAAAAATAAAGAGATATTAATCTCTTCGAAGGCTTTTTTACTTATCGCCCGTTAGTTAATACCTCTTATTACTTCATTATATAAATTGTAATTTTTGCGGTTTTTATATATTATTAATAAATCTCCCTTCATTAAATTTCTTTTTATTTCGTAATGCCTTATCAATACTTAAGTCAATACTTGATTTTGATTTAAGATTGTAATAATATAAGTCAATATACGGTGTGTTCATACGGTTTATTCTTCCACGTGCTTGCTCCATCATTTTGAAGCTGTAATTCTGACTATAAAAGACAATAGTGTCTGTTTTTATACAATTCCAACCTTCTGCACCTGCGTTATACTGTACAAGATAAACCCATTTTGAGCTTTCTGGTATTGGTTGGTGCTTATGCCCATTCCATTCTGCTATTTCTACATTATTCCCCCAACCAAGGTTTTTAAGTATCTCTAATTCGTAATCGTAATTGTAAAATACTATTAATTTAGGTTTATCCTCAAATATTTCAAGTATTTTGATTTGTTTAGATGGATCCTCATTACATACACGTCTTAAACATTGACAAAGTTCACTAGCATTTTCTATTGGTTCGTTTTTGTATGGATTCCACCTATCTTTTAATATTTTTCGGTATTTTAAACGGTCAAAAGTCGTTTCTATATTTATAATATGTGGTTCTGTGTGTCTATCAACTTCCATATCTACTAAAGTTAATCGTCTAAGCCTCATTAATCTTCCAGTATTTAAATATCTATCAATAATAGGATAATTTTTAAATGGCTTATATATAATATGTTCTCTTGTAAATTCTGTTTTATTTTTATAAAAACCATTAGCTATAAATACTGGAATATAATCGCTCCAGGTGTCACCAGGTGTTGCTGATAGTAATATCCATTCATTTGATTTGGCGATTTTGAGAAAAGACTTAACCCAGACACCAGTTCCAACAACTCTCTGCTCATCAAAGATAAAAAACGCATTTTGAACGTCTGTGTATTTCTTAATATTATTCCAACTATCCACTACAACCTTATGTTCATACATATCTTCATCACCTAATAAAAATGGAATCATTTCTGATTCCCAATCTTTATCATCTCGCTTCTTTGCAGTTGTAATGATATATAAATCTTTGATTTTGAGATCGTCGGCTGGTTTGTATGAGTTTTCATCTATATAACCACCTTGCATTTTGAAGAAATATGCTAATGCCGTTCTACTTTTACCAGTACCAACTCCACCATTAAGAATACAACCATTATGCATTCTATCTATAGCTTTAAGTTGGTGCGGTGATAGTTTAATTGCCATTTTGAGCCTCCTTTCTGGCAAAAAAAAAGAAAAGGAGCAGTTTAATGCTCCTCCTTTTTATATGGTTTAGCAAAACCAGTTCCTGGATATTTTCCCGAGTTTACTGGTAAATGTCGTCCATATTCATTATAGGATTCATCACCTTCTGTCCTTTTCTCTTCGTCATCATACTGTTCATATTTTTCCAATTCATACTCAAGTTCAGCAATTTCTCTACGTTGTTGTCTAATTTTGATTCTATCACATATGATTACCCCCAGTGATATCATAAGTAATAAAAGTGCGTTTGCCAACATTCCATATACATTTCCAAAATTCATACTATTTCTCCTTTCGTTATGAACGTTTATATGTTCCTACTATAGAAGTTGTATAATTTACGATATTGTATCAAATTCATCTTTTTTGATAACATATAATTTTCCACTCCTATCTCGTTCCACCATAATATCCATTTCATCGTCTTCTGTAACTATAATATCTAGTCCTTGTTTTGCAAAATATTCTCTGTCACTAACAGCTGCTATTATTTCTCCAGTTCCTGCTTTTGTAATAATAACACTTTCACAATCCATTCCATTAATTTTCATTTTGATACCTCCTTTCAATTAAATAAAAATAAAATTTGCGAAAAATATAAGAATCTGTAAAGACTCCTATATTTTTACAAATATTCAATTGTCAAATAATTAAAACTAAATATGTTAATTATGAAGTAAGTAAACGGATTATATCATTTTGATATGTAATCCAAATACTTAATAATTTATAATTAACACTATTTATAATGTTTCTCATAATTTCCAATCCTTTCTGAAAACCGTAATGGTTCTCATTATATAGATTGTAATTTTTGCGATTTTGAAAAAATAAGAGGCCTTGTAAATAAGACCTCATATTTCAAGTTACTTAAGTAAGTTCATACTTCTTAAAATTTGTCCGGTTTTCTCTCCGTTAAGTTTTCTTCTTTCAAGCTGTTCTCTTTGACTGTTTGATATTTTCTTTTTCAATTCCCAATAAGTTCCTGTGCTATGATCATAGATATGTTTGTCTCTGTGGTTTGTCTCATGTCTAAGTTGTATCATCTTAGAAGTTTTCTTTACTATTGTGGCAATTCCTGTTATTCCTGTTACTACAATAGTTACAACTAACTCCTTGTTTTCAACAACAAATTTCTTTGTTTCTTCCACCTTCTGTTTTCTTCTATTTTTTCTAGCACGTTTCTTTTGTTCTTTGTCAAAATCTTTAATCTCAACAACCTTATCGTCTTTCTTGAATTTTTTAAATATTTTTAACATTTTGATTACCTCCTTTTTAAAAATATTTATTACTAAAAGTTACTCTATAATATAACTTGTAAAAAATGCGAAAAAAGAAAGAGTATTTATTACAAATACTCAATCTTTTTAAATTAAACCAGGATTTTTAAATTTCTTCAATAGCTTTTATTGCTAATAGTCTCCATGATATAGGTCTAAATAAAATAAATAAGATAACAAAACCAAGAAATCTTAAACCTTTACGTAAATCAGATTCAATATCTTTTACTAAATAATTTTCTATCCAAACATCTAATTTTTTATCTATTAATTTGTCTCTATCTTCTTTTTCCATATTTAGAAGTTCAGGACGATTATTTAAGTATTTTTTAAATTTATGATTTACATAAAGTTCTAATATTAAGGTTATAATACCTTCAATTATAAATAATCCTATAAAACATAATCCTACAAATAAAACTTTTGAAATAAACATACTTATCATCTCCTTTCTGGTTTATTTCTATAATATAGATTGTAATTATTGCGAAAAATAAAAGAGATTGTAAATATTTTGAGCACTATATAGAACGGTTACTTATTTCGCCATGTCTACATAGTGCTCATCAAATCATTATTCCATTTTGATAAAACTATACTTCTTATAGAAAGGAGATACCAATACATATGTAGGAATAATGAGGTAACTTACTTATTTTGATTCTCCTTATTAAATCTCTGGTACTTCTTTTTGTAAACGTTTTATTAAATAGTTTAATACAGCAGTACCAGCAGCTGATAATGCTGTAACTAGTGTAGCATCAAAGGCTGTAAATCCTTTTTGAACAATAGCTGCTAATAAAGTTGCTAAAAAAACTACACCACCAGTTTTTAGTGTTCTGATTAATACATCTTTAGTTTTCTCTTTGTCTATTTTGAGAAAGTCAAAAATTTTATTCAGATATTTCTTCAGTTTCTTCATTTTGAGCCTCCTTTAGTTCCAATTACCAAAATTATCATACATATAGGCATATGTCTTAAATTGAATACCTTGTGCGATAGCATACTCAATAAATTCTCTTAAATGAGCCTCTGTTAAAGTGGGCTCTGTTGTCGGACTATTTATTGTGTGACCAACAAGTGATATCCATTTATTATTAGCAATTGCATCATCAACCTTACCCTTTAATACACTAATATCATCTGCTAAAGAATGTCTTATACCACTATAATATTGAGGGTCATCCCCGCAAACATCAGCATAATCATAAAACATTTGTGTAAATCTTTGTAAATTATTATTTTTCCAAGATATAGCATTGGTTCCTCCAGGTTTCATAAGACCTCTAACATTAAATCCAGCTTCTGTTAGTTTGTTTTTACTATCCATAACTATACGCTTAATATTGTCATAATCCGTAGCATCTGTTAGTGGATTGAATTCATGTGCTAATATTTCACCACCATTAGCTACAATTTCATCGCACATATCTTTTATTGTTCTGCCTGTAACTGGAAGATATAGGTTTCTAGGTGGTACAGCAGCACATAATGGTATATTATATTCGTTTAATATACTAGATACTGTTCCTAAAGTAGTATTACCATCATCAAAAGTAATTGTCATATATCCACCATCAAAAGGTCCCCAATTAAATGATTTACCCCCACTTTCTCTAATTCTTTTAATCATATTAGCCATATTGATAAAATTTAACAAATAATTAGGATCTGTTTTAGAAATATATTCTTCGATGCTTATTTGAGTTCCTCTTTTTATTGATAATGTATTTTGTTGTCCGTTAACCATCATTCTCACAGCTCTACTGTTTTTAATAGTATACTTAAGATTTTGATATGTTTTAGAACCTGATATATTTTCTTTTGGATATGTTTCAATAACATCACCATTTTTATCTAGTAAAGCAATTACTCTAAACTGAGATCCACTAGAATACGTACCACCACCGATATAGTATGTTTCTCCTGGATTAACATCAATAGAAGCATGTACATATCCTGAAAATTGAGTATTGATACCACCAACTGCCCAATTAAATAAACCATTTTCAGCATCAGCTAATTCAGTTGTATTTTTTAAAGCTGGTTTTTCTGATAAATATTCTGTATTTTCATTAATAAAATCATTAAGTGATATAGCGGTTGCTTCTCTAATTATGTTATTATTTCCATTTCCATTCACAATTATATATGCTATATTAGGATTTGAAATAGTAATTATATGTCGTTTTAATACTGGATTTGACTCTTCTAATTCTTCTTCTGGGTAGTACCCAATTACTTTATTATCAGAATCTAAAAAGGTTAAAGCACTATAAAGTCTATTATGGTTATAGCTAACTCCTCTTACCTCGTATGTTTCTCCTATAGATACCGATTTCTTTTTATAAGTGAATGAACCAGTAGAAAAAGTATCTATATGCCCATTAACATGATTTATTGCTCCATTACCGGTTGTATCATATGTTACCTCATCTCCAATTGAATAATCAGGAATAAATGATATTTTATTTCCTAATATCTGAATGTTAGTATCCGCTATATATTTATAAGGATCCCAAGTAATAACATTATTAGAAATACTATCAACTCTGTACAACATTGCTGATTTATTTTCAATGGATGTATCTAAATACAAACTATTATTATCAATATCATCAAAAGCTGTCGCGTCGGTAGTAGGTTGACCAGAACCAAAATATACTTTTGTTCCGTTTGCCAATATTGTTGGTAAGCCTACAACATTGTTAAAAGTCGTTTTAGGATAAATGTTATTACCTTCCCTATCTTTTAATATTACTGTTTTATTCATTTTGATCACCAACTTCCATGCAGTGTACATCTATATTGATTGTTACATTACTTAAACTGCCGAATCTAGGTAATTGAGCATCAGGATTTCCATTACTTTCCATTTTAGATATAGATGCATATATATTACATAAAGTGCTTGATACTTTTTCTACGCGTAAAGGTAACGCTGTGTATACGCTATTAACATTTTCATATACACTATTTGAACCATCAAATATATTTGATATTGTTGCCCAAATATATGTGTTATCATTTATTTCATCAACACCCAAATCTTCTGCAGTAATAGAAGTACTGCCATATCTTGTAACGGCTAGTCCTCCATAAACAACGCTGTTGTTTAATATAAAAGATTTAGAAACATGGGTGTATTTACTTAAACTAGGATCTACACTACTTTCACCTTCATAAGCATAAACAGCTCTTCTAGGGTCTAATGATGGCTCTGAATATGGACATCTATATGATTCTACAGGATCCGTAGCATTGCCAATATTTGACACAATATCTAAATCCGTAGAAACTGTATCGTTTGAATCAATTGTAATCCATGCTATTGGAATATAATAAACCCCTTCTTCAATAGGCATAGAAGGTTTACTTGGTGTTTCAGCTTCACTACCTTCAATAACTTCTATTGAACCAGCTCTAACACTATCTGTAGTATTAATACATATACATATAGCATCAATTCTAGAATTTATATCAGTTTGTCTAATAGATACTGTTTCTGGATCATAAATTTCAAAGTATCTTTCATGAAACCATGCTTTACCATTATTAATTAGCAAATCCATAGTCTCTGGAACAGCCTCTACTTCAAATTTTGGTTCTACTGTACTAAAAATACCATCTGATATGACTCCTTCAAACAATCGACCCATATCTTCGGCATTGTATTTTCTATCATTATTTACCGAGTTAAAAAACCCACATCTTATACTCATTTTGGTACCTCCTTATGTTTCATCTCTTTGTTCATATTGATCTTTTTCATATAAAGCAAGAGTCGGATATATTTTATATCCATTTTGAGTATGAGAATATATAATCTCAGTTACTCTCATCCATTTTGAGTGCCCTAAATCGTCAGACATCTCAATAATATCACCTAAATCATAGTCTTCTTTTACTTTATATGAACTATTATTTACTATTTCTCCATCAAAAGCATCCAATGCTTTATTTTGATCTGTTAGAACTTCCATAGCTCTATTAATTAATATTTTTTGGTAATCCGTATCATTTAATCCTTGAAAATCATCATTCGCACAATCACCATCCATAGTAACTTCGGAAGATAAATCTTGAATAGACTCTCTAAGGTCTAACCCAGAAGGCTCTTTATCAGCTTCTATTTGTTCTTTGTAATCTGTAGCATATCCAATAGCTCTGCCATTAGCATCTACTATTGCCCAAGGTCTAGGTCTTGTACCTTCTTTAGAACCTTCACTATCCCCAAGTGCTAACATAACAGTTTTAAAACCGTTTTTAGAACTAGCATATGAAATATTTGTAATATTTTCAAA